>Ga0208767_1000907_pt1 | contig 24102 bp, 37 predicted proteins | sample VirMetDEL_Mar_21_FD_184514 | JGI IMG/M metagenome (GOLD analysis project Ga0208767, IMG submission 184514) | Aqueous microbial communities from the Delaware River and Bay under freshwater to marine salinity gradient to study organic matter... | ecosystem: Environmental > Aquatic > Marine >... | reverse complement strand
ATGGAAGAACAGCGCCGTTCAGCTATCCGTTCAGCGTTCTATGTTGACCAGCTTCTTAGTGGCACTGGCCCTAACATGACAGCTACAGAGGTTGTGCAAAGGCAGGAAGAACGCATGCGGGTCATTGGCCCTGTGCTGGGTAGGTTGATGAATGAGATGCTGCGGCCTCTTATTGACCGTGTATTTGCGCTAATGCTGCGCAGTGATATGCTTCAACAACCGCCTGAGATTTTGCAAGGACGCGATGTTGATGTTGAATATGTATCTCCATTAGCCCGTGCGCAGAAGTCAAGCAGTCTTAACAGCACAATGAAGGCGTTAGAGATATTAATGCCACTATCACAGTCAATACCAGTGGGCGACCACATTGATGCAGATGGATTAGTAAAGCATGTGACTGATGCACTAGGTGTTCCTAAGACAGCATTGAAGTCGGAACGTGAAGTACAGCAAGTTAGAGAGGAACGTGCAGCGCAACAGCAGCAGCAGATGGAGATGATGCAAGAACAGCAAGATGTCCAGAACGCAGCCCAACTAGCGCAAGCGTCCAGAATGGTTAGCAAGTGAACCAAGAAATAGAAAAGCTAAAAGACCTTTACAGACAGACATTTAACACAGACAGTTCAGCTAAAGTATTAGCTGACTTAGAGGCACGGTGTAACTATCGTGCCTTGAGTTATGTTGCTGGCGATGCAAACGCCACAGCATTTGAGGAAGGGAAACGTGCAGTTATCCTTCATATCCACAACATGATGAAAGAGGAATAATATGTCAGAAGAAATGGTCGAACAGGTAGCCCAGCCAGAGGCTGCGCCGATGATGGAGACACCATCAGAGGTTGCATCAGGCGGGTCTGGTAACGATTTTTTACAGATGATACCAGAGGAATTACGCGAACATCCAAGCATATCACCTATTAAGGATGTTGAAAATCTAGCCCGTTCCTATGTAAACGCACAAAGATTGATTGGCGCAGACAAGATTGCAGTGCCAGTCAACCCAACAGACGAAGACTTAGACCGCATTTATGACCGACTAGGCAGACCAGAAAAGCCTGGTGACTACGGCATTGATGTCGATGGCAACGTAATTACTGAGGAATTGGCTACAAATTACGCTGATGTTGCGCATAAGTTGCGCCTTACACCAGACCAAGCCAAGGGTGTTCTCGATTATTACAGAAGCACTGTTGAACAATCTGGGGCTGCTTCATTAGAAGCGGCAGAGGTTGCCAAAGAACAGACAGTAGAATCCTTGCGCAGTGAGTGGGGCAGGGCTTTTGACCAAAAAGTTGAAGCTGCTGCACAGGTTGCCCAAGAGTTCGGCAATCCTGATATGTTCAACATTACTTTAGCAGATGGTTCAAAGCTTGGTGATAACGCTGAGTTTATTAAAGCATTTGCAAAAATTGCTGATTTCCGGCAAACTGTGACCAGTGAAGACACTGTTGCAGAAATGTCACAGTCAAGTGTAATGACACCAGCTACAGCGCAAGCTGAGATTGATGCCATTATGAATGACAAGTCTCATGCTTATTGGGATAAAAAGAACCCGATTGCAAGAAACAGGGCTGTAGAACGGATGCAACATTTGATGGAACAGTTACATGGATAATGAACTTTCCGTCACAGATATTCGGCTTGAGTGCCTACGATTAGCTGTCGAGTTTGGTAGCCAGCGTGACGTACTCAATCCACACCTACTCGCAGACCAATACTATGAGTGGGTAACGCGGGGTAGCGAGGGAACTCGTCCTGCTGACGACCAGAAAGATGGGGGCCATAAGTCGGCTGTAAAGACTAGGAGTGTCCGTAAAACGGGTAGCGCACCGCAAAGTTCAAATGTAACCGTGTAAAAGGAGGACGCTATGTCCACAGAAGTAACCACGGCATTTGTCCAGCAGTATTCTGCAAACGTGCAGATGCTATCGCAGCAGATGGGTTCCCGTCTGCGTGATGCGGTGCGCGTAGAGAATATGACTGGTAAAAATGCTTTCTTTGACCAGGTTGGTAAGGCAACTGCGCAAAAGCGTACAACTCGCCACGCCGACACACCACAGATTGATACACCACACGCACGTCGCCGTGTATCACTCGTTGACTATGAGTATGCAGACCTGATTGATGACCAGGACAAAGTACGCATGCTTATCGACCCAACATCAGCATATGCACAAGCTGCTGCCGCAGCTATGGGCCGCGCAATGGACGATGAAATCATCGCTTCAGCACTCGGCACAGCATTTACTGGTGAGACAGGTTCAACCTCAACAGCGTTGCCAGCAGGCCAGCAAATTGCTAACGGTTCTGCTGACATGTCACTTGCAAAGTTGCGTGAAGCCAAGAAGATTCTTGACTTGGCAGATGTTGACCCATCTATCCCACGTTACATCGCATGTGGCCCTGACCAGATTGAAGCACTCTTGGCTGACACAAACGTCACATCAAGCGACTTCAACACTGTGAAGGCACTTGTTCAAGGTGAAGTAAACCAGTTCATGGGCTTTAACTTCATCGTTTCTAACCGTCTGTCAAAAACTGGCAACATCCGTTCATGCTTTGCATGGGCAGAGGATGGTCTTGCATTGGCAGTGGGCCGTGACGTAATGGCGCGTATTGATGAGCGTAGCGACAAAGGCTATGCAACTCAGGTGTACTATTGCATGTCAATCGGTTCCACTCGTATGGAAGAAGAAAAAGTTGTCCAGATTGACTGTGACGAATCAGCTTAAGGGAGAGTGACAAATGACTACTAAGAACTCAACACTTGTAGCTAACTTTGAAGCTACTCCTCAAGTTGCTAATGCTGCCCACAATCTGCACGGTGTTGTCCGTGTAGCACAGGGAACCATTGCATTGGCGGCTGGCGACAGCACAGACAACGACATTGTTATGCTTGCACCTATCCCAGCAAATGCCTCTATCACTTCACTGAAGATTGGTAGCGACACCCTGGGTGGTTCATGCACATTCAATGTTGGCATCTACACAGACGCTGGCGTGGTAAAAGATGAAGACTTCTTTGGCACTCTGGTTGCTGACCAAGCAGCTATGACTGACCTTCGTAATGAAGAAGCCGACATCAACACCATCGGTCAGCAGTTGTTTGAGATGGCTGGCGATTCAAATGGTGACGAAGCGTACTACTACATCGCAGCAACATTTTCTGCGACAGGTGGCACTGCTGGTGACATGTCATTCATCATTGAATACGTTGTAAACTAAGTCATGTGGGGGCGGGAAACCGCCCCCATACAACTCATCATGCTGGAGGGCGATATGATGAAACCGTGCGGCGATTTTCGCTGGGATTTAGAAGTAGGACAAATAGCCGAAAGATGGCTAGGAGAAATACTAGACGGGAATACAATAGAAGTTAAAAGAGACTTCAAAGCGTTAGAAACTGGTAATGTTTATGTTGAATATCATTGCTGGGGGAAACCAAGCGGAATAGCAATATCACAGGCAACACATTGGGCGTTCGTACTAGATGATGAAACTGTTATATTATTGGCTACAGAGAAGTTGAAAATCATTGCCAGGGAAGCATTTAGACAGCGAGGTGCGTTCAAGGGTGGGGATAGTAACGCAAGCCTCGGCGTACTGATTAGAGTTGAAAGGTTAGTAAATCATGCCCTCAGTTGTTGACATATGTAATGAAGCGTTGGACTTGCTAGGTGCAGCAACCATCATCTCACTAACTGATAACTCTAAAGAAGCCAGGTTGTGTAACAGAAACTTTGAACCAGTGCGTGATGCCGTGTTACGCGCACACCCTTGGAATGTTGCGGTCACACGCAAAGAACTAGCCAAAGATGCTGCTTCTCCGGCCTTTGGTTTTACAAACCAGTTTACATTACCGACAGACCCTTACTGCTTGCGGGTATTATCGTTCTGGGATTCTAACGTAAATAACGAACTTGCCGCATATGACAGCAATGTCATGTATAAGATTGAAGGCCGCAAAATACTGTCTAACGAAGGCACTTGCAACATTGTCTATATCGGCAGAGTAACCAACACAGAAGAATATGACTCGCTTCTTTCAGCAACCATTGCGCATCGGATAGCGGCTAAACTTGCTTACAACATCACGGGCAGCGGAACTATAGCGCAAACTATGCAGGCGTTATACGAACAGAGGTTGCGTGAGGCCAAGTCTATAGATGCGATGGAGGGCTATCCAGAACAGCCAGTGGCAGACACATATACAAACATTAGGTTTTAGATATGGCCCGTGTATCCAGTATTGTTACCAACTTTCGTACTGGTGAAATATCGCCAAAGTTAGAGGGGCGTATTGACCTACAAAAGTACAATGAGTCTGCGCAAACAGTAAACAACATGGTTGTGTTTCCGTCTGGCGGTGTGACCCGTAGACCAGGCACATTCTTTGCTGGGCGTTCTAAGGACGGTGGCAAGGTAAGACTTATCAACTTTGAGTTTAGTGACGAACAGGCATACGTCCTAGAGTTTGGCGCAAGCTATGTGCGGTTCTACAAAGACGGTGGATTGCTAACTGAAGCCAACCAAACGATTACAGCCATAACACGGGCAAACCCTGCTGTTGTGACAATTAGTTCACATACGTTCACAAATGGTGACAGAATATTCATCAAAGATGTGGTTGGTATGTCACAAGTGAATAATCGTGAATTTACGGTAGCAAATGCTGGGGTGAATACCTTTGAACTATCAGGCGTAGACAGCACTAACTTTGATGCGTATGCAAGCGCAGGCACGGCTGCTACTATTGTGGAGGTTACGACAACCTATACCGTCACAGATATATTTGAGATTAACCACACACAGTCTGCCGATATATTGTACCTAGCGCATAAAGACCACGCGCCAGCTAAGCTTACACGCACCTCAGCTACTAGCTTTACACTTGCAGACATTGATTTTGTTGATGGCCCGTACTTGGATGAGAACGACACAGCAACAACTTTGTACGCATCTGCTGCCACTGGTAGCGTTACTATTGCAGCTTCTGCCAATACGTTTGCTAGTTCTGACGTAGGCAGGCTGATTAGATTTAGGGAAATCCTAGAGATTGAACATGATGAGTGGGCTGCTAGTACCAGCTACGCTAACAACGCAACGGTCAGGTTTGCAGGGCATGTTTATAAACAAGCGACTGGAAGCACCCAAACATCTGGCAATACACCGCCAGTCCACCTTACAGGCACAGAAACATACGGCGCTATAGATTGGGAATACTTACATGACGAACACGGTCATGTAGAGATTACAGCGTTTACAAATGCGACAACAGTAACCGCTACGGTACACGCAGACCAGTATGGCAATTCACGTTTACCTGATAGTTCTGTTGGTTCTAGCAATGCTAACACACGCTGGTCATTAGGGGCTTTCGGCGGCGCACAAGGCTTCCCCAAGGCCGTTGGCTTTTACGAACAGCGTCTGTACTTTGCTGGTACTACAGGACAGCCACAGACCATATTTGGCAGTGTATCGGCAGACTTTGAGAACATGACACCAGGCACGTTAGATGACAGTGCGGTAAACCTGACGATTGCATCCGACAAGGTGAACGTCATCCGGCATTTGTTGCCTGCGCGTTTCTTGCAGATATTGACTACAAGTTCCGAGTTTACGCTGTCTGGTGGCACAGGTTCTACACCAGTAACACCAACAAACGTCAACGTGCTGCGTGAAACAACCTTTGGCAGTTCTGAGGTGCGTCCTGTACGGGCTGGAAACAGCACCATTCTAATCCAGAAAGGCCAAGAGAAAGTTAAAGAGATTACCTTTGACTTGGATACTGACGGCTTGTTAGGCATCGACTTGACTATCTTGGCTGACCATATTCCGCGTGGCGGGTTGATTGATATGGTCTGGCAGCAGGAACCAGAGTTAATCTTGTGGTTTGTGCATAATGACGGGCGGCTAGTGGGTCTGACATATGACCGTGCCAATGCTGCTATTGGATGGCATGACCACGCGATAGGCGGGTTTACTGCGCATGCAACAGTCACTGTTACTGATTACGCAAACATAGCGACTGGCACTACACTGAAACTGACTAAGAGTGACGGCACTAGCGTCACGTTTACATCTGAAGCATTGGGTAGCGGCGCACCGGCATCGACACTTGGCTTTAGACCTAACGCATCAAACAACGATACTGCTGACAATATATACACAGCTATCAATGCACATGCAGACTTTGTTGTGGCAAACCCTGCTGCTAACGTGATTACAATTAAAGAAGTTGCGCCTAGTGCTGGCGGGTTACTAACTATAGATAGTTCAGATACTACCAGGTTAGCTGCTACAAACCAGACAGGGGCGGTGGTAGAAAGTATTACATCTATTCCATCAGGCGCAGAAGACCAGGTGTATTTGTCAGTAAAGCGTGAGATAGACGGAAGCACAGTACGGCATATTGAGTTCCTTAAAACCATTGAGTTCGGTGATGAGGTTGAGGATGCGTTTTATGTGGACACAGGGCTGACATACAGCGGCGCTGCCACTAGCACAATAACAGGGCTAAACCACCTTGAAGGCGAGATAGTAACTATACTTGCAGATGGTGCAACGCATGATGATGAGACTGTGACTGACGGCAAGGTAACTTTGGATGTTAGCGCATCTAAGGTGCATGTTGGGTATGGGTACAGGTCTACATTAGAGACTTTGCGTATGGAATCTGGCGCAGATGATGGCATTGCACAGGGCAAGATTAAACGTATTCATGGCGTGACTGCACGTTTCTTTAAGACTGTTGGCGCAGAGTTAGGGCCGGATGAAGAAAACCTAGACCGCTTACCGTTCCGCGATAGCAGCATGTCTATGGATGAGGCCGTACCGTTGTTCACTGGTGACAAGGAAATCTATTTCCCAGCGGGTTATGAGAACGATGCCCGTGTTGTTATCCGGCAGTCACAAGCGTTACCTATGACTGTGCTGGCAATTATGCGGAGGTCAAACACTTTCGATGCTTAGAATTGTGCCATTCAACTCTAGTCTTATTAACAGCATTGAGACTGACTTTGACTTTCCAGAAAGCATGAGGGCTGCGTTTGACAACGGGCAGCAAGTTGTAGGCTATGCAATCATGGGCGACAAGGATGTTGTTGCTGTTGGCGGTATACATGAGATGTGGCCTGGTGTTGGCGAGGGCTGGGTTGTTTTGTCCAAGCATGCGCCGAAATGGAAGCTGTCACTAGCTAGGTATGCTAAGACACTGTTTAGTAGTATACTGGCGACAACGACTTTACATCGTGTGCAAGCTAGTATTCACATGGGCGACCCAGAGGCGATTAGGTTTGCTAGATGGATGGGATTTGAAGATGAAGGTATTATGTATAAATTTGGGCCAGACGGTAGCGACTATTACCGCATGGCAAGGGTGATGTAATGATTGAACTTGCTGCCGCAGCCGCATTGGGTGGCGGGGTTATGGGCTATAAGGGCAATCAAGCTGCGGCTAAAGCTGCCAAGCAAACTGCTGAGTTTAATGCACAGGTTGCAGAGAATGAGGCAATCTTATTGCAGAGAAAGAAAGTTGCTGAAGAAGCAAGTATGCGGCAGTCAGCAGAACGCACTATTGCATCGCAGCGTGTAACAACAGCAGCATCTGGAATACAGATGTCAGGTAGTGCGTTGCAGGCATTGGCTGATTCGTACTTTGCTACTGAAATGGACGCGCTGAATATCCAATATGCAGCAGATATAGAACAAACCGCAAAGGTATCGGAGGCTGCATTAGCCCGTGCAGAAGGCCGCGCACGTTCATCTGCATTAAGAACACAGTCTTATCAATCTTTGTTACAAGGCGGTTCGCAAGCCGCACAGTTAATGGCGTGAGGTAATAATGCCCAAGATTCCAGTATACAGACAACAGGTAGAAGTAGCGGCTGGTGGCTTGGGGCCACGGGCAAGTTCTGCTGCATTTGAAGCACCTGGTCGTGCTGTGGCTGGTTTAGCACAGTCAGCAGGGCAAGTAGCGTTTCAGTTTGGTATGGCTGAGAAAAAGGCAGAAGCTGACAGAGTTTATAGAGAGTCATTAGCTACATATGGCGCACAAGCTGATGAGTTGGTAAACAACCCTAAAAGCAGTACGGTTCAAGGCTTTAATATAGAGGCTGGCGAGTTTAGGAAGAACGCGCTGAGTTCTATTGAAGCACGGGATGACTTGACGAGTAACCAGAAAGAATCAATCAAAGCAAGCCTTGGCGGGGTTATAGACCGCAAAATATCTGCTGGACGTAGTAATGTTTTTAGCAACCAGCAAAAAAGACGTTCCAATGATACAAATAAAGCACTTAATTATCTAATTGATGAAGGCGCAGCAAACCCTGCCAATATCAAACTTATTATGAACGATATTCAGTCCATAACAACAGACGCCCAAGCGCAAGGCTTAGATGTTAAAATGGATATGAATGATGTTTCGTTAGAAATAAGCAAGCGTGGATTTCAATTAAAAAACCTTGGCGATGAACAGGCATCTAATGCTGCCGGTCTTTTAGAAACAAGGCAGAAGATATTTGCAAGTGACCTTGGTAGAGATGAAAAAGCAAAGTTACTGAAAGGCAACCAATCAGCTTTAAGTCGTGTGAGAACTGTTGTAACTGACCAGTTGATAGGAACCGTAAACACTGTTGATGGCAGTAGAGAAGAACTTAGCCAATTTGCTTCTGATTTACGCGCTGGTAAACCAGTTACAGTCACAGTCAACGGTAAACAACAAGTCATAGACCCACAGGCATACGGCTTATCAAATAAAAATATAGCATCTTTAGCAAAAGAATTTGAAGCCCGTGCAAAAGAAATAGAAGACACGGTTTCTGATAGCGTAATTTTAAGCATGACTGATGGTGTAGAGGGGGCAGCTACTGTTGAACAAGGGTTCAGTGTTGTCGTGTCTAGTGTTCAAAGCGCAAAGAACTTAGGCAAAAGCGGCGAAGACATAGATGCTATGGTTGCTGAGTCATCAGAACAAACCGTAGACTCAGTGGCTAACTTAATAGATTCTGGTGATATTTCAGATGTTGCTGGGATGCGTAGGGCATTGGATATTGCTGAACAATCACTAACGCAATCTGTTGACGGTAGAAACCCAATATATAGGCTTAGTGGTTCTACTGGCGAAAAAGCGCAAACAAATGTTTCTAGGATTGCTAAGTTGCGCGGTGCATTAAACAAAGAGGTGCAGCGTCAAGCAAAAATAAAAGTTGGGGCAGACAGTATCGGAGATGGTACTTGGTATCAGGTTGTAGATAGCTTGAAGCCAGATGAAAAGTCATCTGCAATTTCCTTGGCTATGCAGGATAAAAAACCAGCACAAATATTTAATCTGCTTGAGAACAATGCCATCAAACTTGACAGTGTTGCGGCTGTTTTTCCTAGCGCATTATCACGCGCCCAAAGCCCAGCGTTTGACCCAGAAAACCCTGACAAAGTTGTTATGGACACTATAGAGTTATACCGCGTCATGCGTTTGAGGCCAGGCGTTGTGGCAAACCATGTTAATGATACGCAACGTGCGTTCTTTGATGCGGTATTGGATTTTGAACAGGCTTTTGGCACGGCTGGCGCAGTAGAGTTTGTTTCAAACGCTGCGCAGATTAGCGATGCCGATTTGGCTGTAAAGTCTAAATCGTTAGACAAGCGTGTCAAAGAGGTAATAGGAGACACATCGCAGGGAGGCTTCCTTGGCTTCTTTGAGACAAAAGCTACCAATTCATCTGATATTGAGGTGGCATTAAAAAAGCGCGCTAAAATGTTTATAAGATACGGGATGGAAGAAGGTAAGGCGCTTGATTACGCCAAGAAGGACATCACAAAAACTCACATGATGGTTGGCAATGTGTTGCTTCCAAGAATGGAAAATATGCCGCCTGATATAGAAAAGAAATCACAAGTGGCTATTGCTGAATTTTTGCTAGATAATCCAGATTCTGAACTTGAGGAAAAAGAATTAGCTATTAAACCAGCTATACCTGGTTCGCCTGACCTTTGGAATGTTGTATATGCTGGGGGGTTGCCTACTGGCAAACAATACACAAAAAGCCAGTTGGAAGATTTACTAGGTGCTGAAGCAAAAGCGGCTAGGGATGCTAGATTGGCTGCACATAACAGAAAGCAAAACGCTAGAATTAATGAAATAGAACAGTCTTTAGTATCGCCAGATGACATGATGCTTCCAGATGATGATGCTGGTAAATCACTGTTAGAAATACTTGGTTTTGGTGAATCACAACAATCAGAAGAAACTCAATAATGGCAGAACTAGATTACACCATAGAACCATTCCGGCCTGTTCTTAAAAAAGATATTTTGGCTGCTGAGAAAGAGTCTGAAATTTATGCCGAAAATATAGAATTTGGCGATGCTGTGTCTGCGGCGTTTCAAGAAGACAACATGATGTCTTACTTGTTTCGAGAAAATCCAGAGTATGAACCAGACCCAGACTTCAGGTTAGATGAAGAAAGTTATGATGAACTAACAAAAGATATACCTGAAGAATACAAAGATTTTGTTGTAGACGCAGTAAGCCCAGCGCATGCTTTAGAGTTGCGCAACAGAGTCCTGCAATCTATGGAGAACGAAAAAACACTAGCAAGTTATGGTTGGGGCGGCGTTGGTTTAAGGGTAGCGGCATCAATACTAGACCCAGCCGCTATAGGTGTGTCTGTTGCCACTGAGGGTGTCTTGGCACCAGCGGTTTGGGGTGGTAAGGCCACAAGGTTAGCCCGTGCTTTTTCTGGCGCAACTGGCGCAGCAGCGTCTAATGCCGCTATTGAAGCGTACTTAGTTTCTCAAAACGAAACAAAAGACCCATACGATATATTATATGCAGCCACTGCTGGTTTGTTTTTAGGTGGCGGCATAGGTTATTTGCGTGGCACAAAGCCTGACGAATTTACACAGGCGCTTGGCAAAGTCGCAGAAGATACCAATAAGGCGCAAGTGTCAGATGCCGCCAAAGTCGTTCAGGGTCGCATGGGTTCTGAAGAAACAATAGTCAGCCCAGAAGAAATAAACAGAAGTGTTGGCGCGGCTGAAAACCCAATGTCACGGCCTGTCCAGATTGATGATTTGCGCACAGACATGGATGACTATCTTTCTGATGTAGGCGACCCAGAAACATCTGTTTTTGGTAAGGCGCGGTTTGATATGACAGGCATGCTGAAGAAATCGTCTTTGCGTGGGATTAGATACTTCGGCAATATTCTTGGTGAAGATGCCGTTGGCTTCAACAAGGGTGGTGAGGCTTTAGAAGCAACAGCAGACATCATTAAGACAAACGGAATGAAGGGTACATTAGCCCAATATTACCGCGTGTATGAACCAGCCTACAGAGAGTGGGCAAAAGAGAACGGCATAGGTTACTTTAAGTCAAAGTTTGGCAGTTCAAGGCAGCAATTTGGCAATCTTGTGGGTCAAGCCGTAGAACAGCCAGGGCTTCCTGTATCATCGGCTGTTCGCCGTGCTGCTGGTGTTCAGTCAAGGCTGTTTGCTAATATGCTTGGCGAAGCCAAACGGGTTGAGGTTAAAGGCTTTGATTCTATTCCAGAGGATTTGACATACTTCACGCATCTATGGGATGGGTTCAAGTTCCAAAGCCTTGGCGTCAAGTACGGCACAGATAAGGTTCAGGCATTGTTGAAGGTGGCACTTAGCCGTGGAATGGCTGGTGTAGATGAGGAAATTACCGAAAAAATAGCCAAGAACATGACCAAGAAGTTGCGTAAAAAAGCCCTTGGCATGGAAAGCGGTCTAGCCCGTGCATTTACAACTGATTCAAAAGACGTACTGCGCGACATCCTTGTCGAAGAAGAAATATTAGAACAGGTGGATGCAGACCGACTAATATCACTTCTTGAAACACGCCCTGAAGGAATTTCACCACGGGCTAAGCGCCGCCTGAAGATTGACATAAATGCCGCGATTGATGTTGGTGACGGCAATATATTGCGCGTTACTGACCTGATGCAGCGTGATGCAGAACAGGTGTTCACACAGTATGTGACCCAGATGTGGGGCAGAATTGCACTGGCACAGAAAGGAATTCGTAGCGAGGCTGACTATACAAGGCTTGTTGATAGAACTAGGGCAGAGGCCGGTGATTTAGGTTTGGTTGAGGAGGATATTGCTGGCGATTTACAGACAGTTGATGTGCTTTATAACATGATACTAGGCCGTTCATCGCCATTAGTTGATGACCCGACTGGCACTTTCCCACGGATTGCAAGGCTTGTTCAGGATTACAATTTTATACGCCTTATGAACCAAGTTGGTTTTGCACAGGTAGCGGAATTAGGTAACGCCTTGGCCTTGGGAGGTTGGCGCGGTGTGTTGCAAAATGTGCCGGAAATGCGCCGCATGCTAAAACGCGCTAGGAACGGCGAACTAGAAGATGATGTGTTGAATGAAATTGAAGCTGCCGAAGGCATCGGCGCTGACCGCATGATACACCAAGCAATGAACCGCCATGATGCCCAAGACTTGTTTGTTGAAGGTCGTGGAGATTGGATTGACAAAGCATCATTCGCAATCCAGCCCCTCAAACGTGTGGTAGCTGACTTGTCAGGTATGGCACCAATTACGCTTGCGTTGGAACGCCTTGCTGCAAGAGTTGCGGTACAAAAGATAACTGACTTGGCGTTTAGTGCTAGAACCATGTCTGTGAAAAGAATACGCGGCCTTGGCTTGGATGATGATATGGCTAACCGTGTGTTTGAACAGATACGGGATAACGCCGCGACCACAGAATCAATGCTGTTCAGAAACCGCAAGATACGCAAAATCAACCTTGCTGAATGGGCTGATGAAGATGCGCGTGATGCGTTCCTTGTAGCTGTATCACGCATGACTAGGCAATCAATTCAACAGAATGACCTGGGCAACTTAAACAAATATATGACCACTACTATGGGTAAAATCATTACACAGTTCAGAACATTTATGCTTGTGTCTTATTCAAAACAGTTCCTGCACCATTTAGCTGCAAAAGATGCACAAGCTGCACTTGGTATGATATATTCAGTTGCATTTGCTGGTCTTAGTTATGTTGCGCAACAGCAAGTAAACGCTATTGGCAGAGAAGATGCTGATGAGTTTTTAGAAAAGCGCCTTGACCCAACAGAGATTGCAAAGGCTTCATTCCAGCGCAGTTCATGGGCAAACTTTATTCCAGCTATGGTTGATACTGGTGCTGCCTTAGTAAAAGAAGACCCTATATTTGCATATGGTCGCACAACGGGCATTGCATCAAACTTAGTACAAGGCATACCTACAGTAGACCTTGGAGAGAAGGCATTTGAGACTGTCAGCGGTGCGTTTGGTTCTTTAGTAAACGAAGATTTCCAATGGTCTAAAGGCCAGCAACGGGCATCAAACTCACTGTTACCGTTGCAGAACGCGCTAGGCATCAAACAAGGGCTAAATAAACTTGTGGAAGCAGCCCCAGAAACATCTCGCGTTGATTAGTATTTATAAAATACCCGTTATCTGCTAAATTACGGCTAGGAGTAAAACATGACAGTAAGTAGCACCAACACCAGAAATAGCTATTCCGGCAACGGAAGCACAACCGTATTCGCGTACACGTTCAAGATTTTTGACGATGACGACATTGCGGTTATTCTGCGTGATGATGCAACGGCTGCTGAAAGCACACAGACAAAGACCACGCATTACACTGTATCAGGCGTAGGCGATGCTGGTGGTGGCAACATTACTTTTGGCACAGCCCCTGCTAGTGGCAAGACTGTGGTGCTGATTAGGTCAACCCCCCTGACCCAGATTACGGACTATACACCTAACGACCCATTCCCAGCAGAATCACACGAAAACGCGCTGGACAAGCTGACATTTATCACGCAGGAATTACAAGAAGAAATAGGCCGTGCGGTTAAACTGTCTAAAACAAACGAGATTGCCACGGCAGAATTTACAGTTGGTGCATCAGCCCGTGCCAACAAGGTGCTTGGTTTTGACGGTAGCGGTGACTTAACAGTTCTACAAGAGATTGGCATCTTTAGAGGCACGGACGCTACTGTAACGACTGTAGACTATGATGCCCGTGACCTGGTTAAGTCCACCACAACAGCGCAGCTAAACAACGTATACATTGCGTTGCAGGATTCGCCTACTGGCACTGCACTTACAAACACTACTTATTGGGCATTGATTGTAGACGCTGTTTCGGCAGCGGCATCAGCCTCGGCAGCGGCATCAAGCGCATCGGCTGCGTCAACATCAGAAACAAATGCGTCCAACTCTGAGTCTGCTGCGGCTACAAGCGCATCGGCTGCGTCCACCAGCGCAACAGCAGCAGCTAACTCAGCGACAGCAGCCCAGACAGCAGAGGCAAATACACTAGCTGCATATGATAATTTTGATGACAGATACCTTGGCGCTAAGGCATCAGACCCTGCAACGGACAATGACGGTGACGCGCTAGTTGCTGGCATGCTGTACTTTAATAGCACAGATGGCGCTATGAAAGTCTACACAGGCACAGCTTGGGTAGCGGCTTACATCTCTGGTGGTTCTGTATTGTCATTGTCTGGTGGTACAATGACAGGCGACATTGTTTATGGCGATGATGTGGCAGCGGTGTTTGGTGACGACAGTGACCTAACTATCGTGCATGACAGCGGTAGCAACAACAACATATTCAAGGCTGATGGTTACGCTTTCCGCAGCAAGGCCAACAGTAACCTAACAATGGAAATGTCACCAGGCGCAACCAAGTCAGTTACGTTGTATCACCAAGGCAGTGAAAAGCTGGCTGTACGCGCAGGCGGTATTTTGGTTACTGGTGGGGTATCGGCAACATCAGTATCGGGCGATGGTTCTGGGCTGACGAACTTACCGGCAACAGGCGATGGCGGCATCGCAATGGCAATAGCGTTAGGATAAGGCAATGGCAAACGCATTTTTATCAGAGACAGATACAGCGGTAGGCACAGGTGCCGCAACAATTTACACCTGTCCTAGTAGCACTGAGACGACAATCATTGGTCTAAGTATTGCCAACATCGTTACATCACAGATTGCAGTTGATGTGCAACTTGACGGTTCGGGCCGCACATCTGGCGCGGTAGACAGCGTTTATCTTGTGAAGGATGCACCGGTTCCCGTTGGTGGTTCGCTGGTTGTTATAGGCGGCGACCAGAAAGTTGTGATGGAACCAGGTGATGTATTGAAGGTAACGTCAGACACAGCCTCATCTGCCGATGTGCATATGAGTCACCTAGATATTACATAAGGATTAGCCAATGGCATACCTTGGGTTATCACCGGCAGTACAAACCACAGCAATGGCCTATCAGGACTTGACTGGTGGCACTGGCACATCTTTTACGCTAGACCATCCCGTAGGTAACGCTGCTGAGATAGAGGTTTTTGTAAACAATGTCCGTCAGGAACCTACCGTTGCGTACACTGTAAGTGGCACTAGCTTGTCTATGACAGGCAGCATTGTTGCTACAGATGATTTCTATGTGAACTTTCAAGGCAAAGCCCTTGTAACATCTACTGGCGGTGGTGGTGGTGGCACATTCAAAGGTGAGAATGGTGAGATTAATGCTGGCGGTGGCGACATTTTCCGTGTCCATCAGCAACAGCTAGACACCAACACAACCATTGATGCAGATGAAAATGCACTGGCTGCTGGGCCATTGACTGTAGCAACAGGGGTAACACTGACGGTAACATCCGGCGGTAATCTGGTGATAGCATGAGTGAATTACGCACAGACACAATCACTGCCAGCGATGGCACCAGTCCTGTCACACTGACTAAACAGGAAGCATTAAAATCGTGGGTAAACTTTAACGGCACAGGTACGATTGCAGCACGAGACAGTCTTAACTTTAGTAGTCTTACGGACAATGGAACAGGCGACTATACTGTAACAATTAGCAATGCCTTCAGCGCAGTAAACTACGCAATCTTTGGGAATGCTGGTGCGGGTGCTACTCACGCTGCTGTTGTTATGTCGCCATACGCAATTTCTACACAGACAACGAGTGCTATGCGGTCAAGAAATTTTGGAAGTGCAAGTACCTTACAAGACCAAGATTTGCAATCTACTGGTTTGATTGGAGACCTAGCATGAGTGAGATAAAAGTAGACACCCTCACTGGCAAGACCTCCGCTGGTGACATCACAGTGACCTCTGAAGGCGGTGCGGCGACTATGCAGTTGCAGCAGGGTTTGATGAAGGCTTGGATACAGCACAATGCAGGAACATCCATTACTAACAGCCTAAACTACGCCAGTCTTACGGATGTTGGCACAGGAAATTACCGCCCCAACTACACAAACAATATGGCAAACAATGACTACGCAGCCGCTGGTTTTGCTGGCAACGCAAGCACTAACGTATGTTCCGGCAACGAAATGAATGTAGCATATGTAGATACATTTTATCGTGTGGGAAGCACAGGTTCTGTTGCGGATGTTTCAGAAGCGCAGTTTATGGTTTTAGGAGACCTCGCATAATGGCTGGAAAAATTATAGCAGATACGCTGGAACACAGCACCGCTGGGTCACTTGATACAAGTTACGTTGTGAATGGTAGTGTAAAAAGCTGGGCTATATTAGACGGCACAGGAACAATCTCATTAGACGACAGCCTAAACGTGGCATCTGTTGCTGACAGTGGAACTGGCGACTATGACTTTACCCACTCTAGTGCCTTTAGTTCTAGCAACTATTGCACCACCACAGCCAAAAACAACGCTTCTTCAAATCAAGGCGCTAATTTAACTTTAACAAACCGTTCAGCTACTGTGCGTGGTATTAAGTCATATGAAAATAATTCTGCAACAGATTGTTCTCAGGTTTGTTTTCAAACATCGGGAGACCTCGCATGACAGTGACACCTGAATTTCAAGGCACACACCTGTTTGACCGCCTATGCTGGGCAAAGGAAAACCTAGAGGGTGTGCAGTCAGACTATCGTGTTGTTTATGAAAGCAGCATTGACGAGTGCGCTAAGATACTTGTGCCTGACCCTAACTGGATGGCGTGTGCGCTTCAGGGCGGTATCTTACCACCTGTCTGGGTATATCACGAACTGGCGAAGGACGAAGCACAACCTGACTTCAAGAAGCATACTCGTGGCTATCTGTTGCATGAGACAGAACCAATGCCAGCAATGACTGAAGAAGAAGCAATTGAATACTTGATTATGAAAGATTGTCCACAGTCTGTATGGCAGACTTGGGATGAGGGCAACCGCCCAAAGATGGTAATCTGTACTAAGCAGCAGTTACCACAAACTCGCGAATGGAGAAACGCTTGGCGTATCTCTGATGACCTAACTGTAGCCGCATAGGAGAAAACAATGGCAGTTACAACTTACATCGTAGACAAGGACGGTAATCAGATTGACGCTTCAACTGCTACCGTTCCAAACAGCAGAGACTTTAGAGGTGCTTGGACACTTAGCGGTTCAGTTATCTCAGAGGATTTAGAAACAGCAAAGACAATATTCCAGGACAAGGTTCGTGAGGTTCGCGCACCACTGCTTGATGCAGAGGATGTTGTGTATATGAAGGCATTAGAAGCTGACGATGCAACTGCTAAAGCAGCATCAGTAGCCAAGAAAGCTGCGCTGCGCGATGCACCGGCAGACTCTGCAATTACATCAGCCTCTAACATTAACGACCTAAAAGCAGCTTGGGATACAGACGTACTTGGCGATAGCCCTTACGCATAAGGAGATAGGTTATGGCACTGACACAGATTGTAAAGGATGGTTTGGGTGCAAACCTGACGGCTACGTCTGAGGGCGGTGCTGTAACCACTTCTGTCCAGCAGGGGTTGGCGAAGTCTTGGGGTGATTTTAATCAAGCCACGCCCGCTGTTTTGGATAGCCTGAATACGACTTCAATAACTGATACGTCAGCGGGAAGATTTACGCCTAATTTAATAAATAATATGAGTTCAGCAAATTATCCGATTAGTTCAAATTCAATAGGAAATAGTTCTTCTTACGGAGTAAGCGTATCCACCACTGAAGCAAAAAGTTCCTCTGGCAGCCCACAACAGAGTATGCACAACACCAGTGGTTCATTAGCTGATTTAAGCACTTGTTCGTACGTTTATCACGGAGACCTAGCATAATGGCATACATAGGTAAATCCCCATCCTTCGGTGTTCGCAACCGATACATCTACCAAGCCACTGCTGGTCAAACTAGCTTTACTGGCAGTGATGCAGATAGCAAGACACTGACCTACACGGATGGCCTGTATGTCGATGTGTATCAGAATGGTGTGCTACTCAAGCCTGTGACTGACTACACAGCCACCAGCGGCACAAGCATCGTGCTTATCACTGGTGCCAGCTTGAATGATGTGGTGGAGATTGTAGCCTATGATGCCTTTAGCATTGCGAACAGCTACACCAAGACTGAAAGTGACACACGCTATCCATTCAAGGGCAATGACAGCATCATCCGTTTGAATGGGCAGACCATCAGCGCAGACATTACGATTGACAGCGATGAGAATGGCGTATCGGCTGGGCCTATCACACAGGACAATGCCACCGTCACTGTTAACGGATATTGGAGTATCGTATGACCAGCGTATTGAATGTAGATAGCATTGCGGCGAAGGACGGTACGTCACCTGTTGAGTTGACTAAGCAAAGTGCGGCGAAGGCTTGGGCAAATTTTAATAGTACAGGTACACTGGCAATTAGGGCTTCAATAAATATTGCTTCAATCGCTGACAATGGAACAGGTGATTACACTGCAAGTTTCACCAACTCAATGAGTGATGCAGATTATGCACCCAATGGTTCGGGCCAAAATAGTGCGAACACAGCTATCGGATTAACCTTTAATCCCCGCACTCTTGCCGCAAGTAATTTTGCAATGGACTTCAGAAATGAAAGTGCTGGTGCAAGAGATGGTGCAATAACGACCATCACGACAAACGGAGACCTTGCATAATGGCTAGTATCTTAAAAGTAGACGAACTGCAAGGTATCACAGCGGCTGGTGACATTACTGTGACTAGCGAGGGTGGGGCGGCTACGCAATCACTTCAGCAGGGTTTGGCGAAGGCGTGGATTAACTTTAATGGTACGGGTACGATAGCAACTCGTGACAGCTTAAATAACAGTAGTTTGACAGATGGTGGCACGGGAAACTATACAGTTGGTTTTTCCTCATCTTTTTCTAATTCTAACTATGCACCTATTTGTAGTGGGGTTACTGAATACAATCACAGTAGGGGTCCAACTTTTCAAATTCAAGTAGGCATAGCAGGTGATGGAACAGTAATTTCTAAGACAACAAGTCAAATCACACATTATGGAGGACTTGGTTCAACAGGAAGTTCTAATGGTCAATCATACGACCACATAGAAAACTATGTAGCACATTTAGGAGACCTAGCATAATGGCAAGCGAACTTAGAGTAAACACCCTGAAGGATGCCGCTGGGAACAACAGCGTGGGTATGTCTACTGTTGCCAACGGTAGTGCGAAGGCATATGTCAACATTAACGGAACTGGAACCATTGCCATACGTTCAAGCAGTAACGCCGCAAGTATCACCGATAATGGAACAGGAAATTATACAGTTACTTTTACAAGTGCTATGAACAACGCTGAGTACGGCGCAAACGTAACTGGCGCAACTGGCGACACCAATAGTGTTGCTATTGGTGGAAGGTATACAACATCAACAGCAAGTGCTTGTAATTTTAGTAATGCTGTTGCGGGAGTTGGTGGAACTGATGTTTCATACACGCACGTTTGTATCAATGGAGACCTAGCATGAGTAAAGCAGCAGAACTAGCCGAGTTTGGCAGCGGTATCTCTAGCGGCCCTAATGCTGTCGAGGGGTTGGCGAAGGCTTGGAACTTTTTTGACGGTACAGCAGGAACTATTGCTTTCGCAGATAGCTTTAACTCAAGCACACTGACCGACAACGGAACTGGTAATTATAAGTACGCATTTACCAACAATATGAACAATGCCAATTTTTCTTTTGGTGGTGCTGCAATTATTGATGAAACTACATTCGGATTGCTAACAGGTACAGAAATAGCAGGAAGTCATGCACGTTCTACCTCTTCTTCAGGCGGCTTTTGGACTACAAACGCAGCATCTATAAATAGTTCCGCTAATGCGAATAGCATATCTACTCAAATTTTTGGAGACCTTGCATAATGAACGAGGAAAACAAAGTCATCGTTGACGTTGTAGCTGGCACCGGCACCGCCGCCGCATATATGGCAATGGTGCCTGACGTTGTGGCTTTGTTTACTGGCGTGTGGATTTTGATTCGTATCTACGAAACCGACACGGTGAGGCGCATTATCAAGCGCATCCAAGGCAATGTTTAAGGCAATCGTACTAGCTTGTGCGATAGCAAACCCAACCGATTGTATTGAATTTCACGACACTCGCGGCCCCTACGACACCCGCGCTGCCTGTGAACGCAGGGCTATGGAAATGGGGCGTGACGTTGGCGAGATGACCCACGGCTTGATGCCTAAACAATGGCGATGCCAAGTTTTGAAAAAGGGGATGTTGTCATAGACCCTATTAGCATCACAGCGGCTGTTAGCGGGGCTACAGCGGCGTTCAACACCATCAAAAGCATGATTGCTGCTGGCAGGGATATGGAGTCCTGCATAGGTGATGTCTCGCGCTGGATGAGGATGGCATCTGATGTTGACCAGGCAGCAAAACAAGCCAAGAACCCACCCTTATTTAAGAAGCTGTTGTCTGCTGGGTCTGTTGAGGAAGAAGCTTTGCAAGCTTACGCGGCTAAAAAAAAGCTGGAAGCACAACGACAAGAACTAAAGAACTTTTTGAATATGTCATACGGGCCACAAGCCTGGGCAGATTTGATACAACTGGAAGGCAGGATAAGGAAGCAGAGACAGGAAGCTATTTACAAGCAGCAAGAGAAGCGCCGCCAGATAATCGAAGTGCTGGCTGTTTTAACTGCAACTTTGCTAACTGGCGCTGCACTGTTATTTATTATATGGGTTGCGGTACAGGCTTAGTATGAGTCAGACAACCACAGGCTTGATTGGTGAATACCTAGCAGCAGGAATTGTGTTATCATTGGGCTGGAGAGTGTCGATGTGCCAGCAAGATAAAGTTGACCTAGTAGCGTGGAAAGAAGATGAATATATCAGGATACAAGTTAAGACTGCGCAGCTATCTGGCGAAAAAGCTGCTAGAAATCCGGTGTACCACTTTCAGTTTGGCAGTGGACAAAAGAATAAAGTTTTACCGAATGAGAGAGACTATGACATTTTATGCTGTATCGGCCTGGGCCAACGTAAAGCGTTGTTCTTGCCCATTCAACAGGTGCAACAAAAGTCGAAGCGCATGTCGCCTCAGCTTTTTGATGCGCCTAAAGCGGAACTGCACTCGTTTAATAAAGCGTTGGCAACAGTAAGAGGACGCAGAAATGGCTAAGGCATTGACAGAGTACAAAATCATACCGCGTCTAATGATGCTGGCATTTACTATTATGGCCTGGAATGTGTGCGATTGGTTCATGGCCCTTGGCGCTAACGCTACCACTCAACAGACAGCTTTTGTTAGCACTATAGTTGGCGCAGCTACAGGTGCTTTTGCTGTATGGTGCGGAAGTGAGTCGAAATGAAACAAGCAGCTACAAAACTTAATGAGGCAAGCGAAATAACCATTCCATTGCGTAACCTCATAAGCATGATTGCTTTCACGGCGGTCAGTGTTTGGGTTTATTTTGGACTGACAGAACGGATTAGCTTCCTTGAACACAACCTTGAACTTGTAATGGAAGAAGTCGAGGAAAATGATAGTTGGATTGATAGCTTTGAACCACCTAAAAGCGTCCAAGATACTGTGACCAGGGTGCATGACTTAGAGATTGAGATAGAAAAACTTAAACTTATGGTAAGGGCTAAACAATGATACAGGCATTGATAGGGCCGGTAACAGGGCTGTTAGATAAATTTGTTGAGGACAAAGACCAGAAGAACAAGCTGGCGCATGAGTTGGCTACTATGGCTGACCGTCACGCGCAAGAACTAGCCAAGGGTCAGTTAGCTATCAATGCTGAAGAAGCCAAGTCGAGAAATGTTTTTGTGGCTGGCTGGCGTCCATTTGTGGGGTGGTCATGTGGCCTAGCATTGTTTGCACACTTTCTTGTGTTCCCAACTGCCGATGTTATTACTGCATACATGGGTATAGAAGCTGTGGCTTATCCATCTTTTGACATGGATAGCCTAATGACTGTATTATTAGGCATGCTTGGGCTAGGCGGCATGCGTAGCTATGAAAAATCAAAGGGGCTGACAAAATGAAAAAAGGTTTATACGCAAACATTCATGCAAAAAAGAAACGTATTGCTGCTGGTTCTGGCGAGAAGATGCGCAAGCCTGGAAGCAAGGGTGCGCCGACAGCTAAGGCTTTTAAGCAATCGGCAAAGACAGCAAAGAAGAAAAAGAAATGACCTTCCCGTTGTCACCTAACTTCTCATTGGAAGAAATGGTCAAGTCTCAGACTGCGGAACGCAAGGGTATTCCCAACACCCCAGAACTGCACCACATTGAGGCTATGGAACTGTTGTGCGAAAAGATATTGCAGCCTATCCGTGATGAGTTTGGTTCGTTCATGGTTTCTTCTGGATACCGCAGCCCAGAGTTATGTATTGCGATAGGTTCATCTATTGATAGCCAACATGCCAAGGGTCAGGCAGCAGACTTTGAGGTAGCTGGCATAGATAACTATGACTTGGCGAGATGGATTGAGGACAACCTAGACTATGACCAGCTTATTCTTGAGTGTTATACTGGCGGTAACTCTGGCTGGATACATTGTAGCTACGTTGAAGGCGGTCGAGGTGAGTCGCTTACATATAACAAAAAAGACGGGTATACCCACGGGTTGAAGAAAGATGGCTAAATCACCAGCATGGCAGCGCAAGGCAGGCAAGAGTAAGTCAGGTGGCTTGAACGCCAAGGGCCGTGCATCTGCCAAACGCCAGGGCATGAATCTAAAAGCCCCTGTGTCTCGCAAGCAGGCAAAGAAATCACCCAAGGCAGCAGCTAGACGCAGAAGTTTTTGCGCTAGGATGAAGGGCATGAAGAAGAAGCTGACAAGCAAAAAGACAGCGCGTGACCCGAATAGCCGTATAAACAAGTCACTACGCAAGTGGGATTGTTAAGAAGAAATAACTAGGCTATAGCCAGAACCATCTCTGTGTTTGAATGATTTGTAAGGGATGTTGTAGTGTCGCGCAGCATCCCTTGCCCTTTCATGTTCAAGCCAGTTATCAAATGTAAGTGCTTCACCAACTTTCAAACTCTTTAAGAATGTCCACCTTCCTCTTTTCTTTATTGGCTTGCCTAGCTTTGGCTGCCCACAACACTCGCATCTGTTCATAACATTCCCTCCTGTTTAGCGAATAGCAGATGGGCTGCTTACTCCCAAGCATTACCCATCCACCGTTTTGTATGTAATGTTTGTAACCGCACACGGCGCAAACAATCTGCCGTGAATCAAACTTTTTCTTTGCCATCTTCCAGCAGTTCTAAAGCGATTGCGCTGTAGCCTATGATGTCTACGAATGAGTCTACATCATTACAGTTAAGTCCAAACTCATCCTTTGCCGACAGCCTGGACAGCTTTAACGCAACCATGAACGCGCAAACTTGTGTCGCACTCATCTTGTGGCCTGTAATCATAGACCCCATCTCACTGATTTGCCGGAAGTTATCACCAACCGCCCCATACTTAGACCGTTCCAAGAGTATGTCCTTGCAATGGTCTAAAGCATGGAAGGCAGTTTCCAAATTAGAATGGCACTTCATCATCAAGGGCAATCTGCTGCTTTGGCGCGGCTGGTGTTTCCATTGACTCTGCAATCTTACGCATGCCGCCCTGTCTTACGTTAGCAGCAATGCTTTCGCCGCTTGTGTAGTCCTCTGCGATACGTTCACTGATGCTTACATCAATCGACCCATCTTCATTTGCAAAGACAGAGATTTGATGCCGCGTGTCCTTGCTTAGAACCACATCACCTGGTTCCTTGCCCACATAGGGCTTCCAGTTTGAGTTGCTATGGGTTGCTTTTTTGTCTGGGTC
>Ga0208767_1000906_pt1 | contig 24107 bp, 26 predicted proteins | sample VirMetDEL_Mar_21_FD_184514 | JGI IMG/M metagenome (GOLD analysis project Ga0208767, IMG submission 184514) | Aqueous microbial communities from the Delaware River and Bay under freshwater to marine salinity gradient to study organic matter... | ecosystem: Environmental > Aquatic > Marine >... | reverse complement strand
AGTTGTTACCGCCTTGCTAACATCCAATAACTGCTTATAGCTTAAATACTCATCGCCTGCTGTAGCATCGGCAACACCTGTATGCTTGTAGCCGCCCATAGGTAGGTTGGCACTAGGAGAGTTAGTACCGTCTTTAGTCAGGCAAGCATTTATGCCATTAGCAAAATCATCGTCTTGTGTATCGTGACGACCGGCTTCTATGCCGATACCGAGGCTTGCATCACCTGTCCAACCGCCTGTTGAATTGTTACCTTTAGTGTAAGTTCCTCCCGACCAAGCGCACATAATTTATTCTCCCTTCAATCTATTGTAGATGCTAAGCACCTTTTTAACATACTCACGAGTTTCTTTTGGAACACTTAAATATTTAACTATGTTTTCCCAAGTTTCTTCTCTGTCATTAGCTCTTAATTGCTTTAGAGCATTTCTGACATTACCTCTTCCCCAGTTGTAAGCTGCCAATGCAAGTTTAGGATCAATAAACCTATCAAGCTCATCTTTAATGTAGCGAGAACCACCCTCGATATTTTGTTGTGGGTCTTTTGGATTTACACCTAAATCTCTAGCCGTAGCTGGCATAAGCTGCATTAAACCAGTTGCCCCCTTTTTGCTTACAGCTTTTGGCTTGCCTGCTGATTCCACTTGTATAATAGCTTTTACAAGGTTTGGGTCAGCGTATTGTTCTCCTGTAGGGATAGCATATTTTTGCCCATTTGCGACTATTGTAGGTTGTGGGGTCGGCGTTTCTGTAGCTTCAGGTGTTTGCGTTGCTGAAGGGGTAGCAGTAGCTTCAGGAGTTGCCTGGTCTAGCAAGGCTTCCTCTCTTTTTGCCTGCTCTAACATCGCTGCTATTTGCTGTAATTGGTCATCTTCAGACATAGTAGCTTCCGGTGCTACCACGGGTGTTTCTTGCCCACTAGCTGCCGCTACTGCACCTGATTGTAATGCTCTTGCTAGGTCTAACTGGCTAGGTTGTATGCCAGCTTCTCCAAGAGCCTGTAGTGTTCTACCTGTAGCTGCTCGGCCAGGTCGAGTTCCAAGCGCAGCTGCTAACACAGCAACAGGTATTCCAACACCAGGGCCACCAAACATATAGCTAAATCCAGGGACACCTAATGTTCCAGTAGTGTAAGCAAGTTTACTTGGTGTTAAGTCGCCTAATTTTCGTACTTTTTCAGATTTAGCTCGTTCTAATGCAGGTTCGATTACAATCAAATCCTGCTTCTTACGGTTAAGCTCTTTTACTTCAGGAGCATATTTTTCTATATGCGTTTTCAAGTCTCGATAAAAAGCTCTCCAAAATCCAGGGTCGGATTGTGGCCCTTGTTTGTATTTTTCGCCATATATTTTTCGTTGTTTGTTAAGCACATCTAGCGACAGTTTGGATCGTCCTTTCTGCTCCTCAACGTATGCTTCTAACGCTTTACGGTAGGTAGAGGATTGCTCTTTAGGAATCGGCCTACCTAACTCATCATATAGTGTAGGTATTTCTGGTTCTACAAACTTAGACTCGTTACGAACGACTTTCTTAAACTTGTTGATTATCTGTCTGTATGCAGGTGCTAAAGTTAAATCTACTTTGTCACTCTCAATGTACTTTGACGCTCTTGGGAAATCAGGCATTTCAATTTTAACATTCGACGCATCTACTTTCTGCAAGGCTTTTTGAATTTGATCGTCTAATTCTGTTTGCTTAACAATAGCTGCATCATAAAGTACATCAGCATCAGTTGTCTTCGGTAATACTTTTTCTCGTATTAAATTATCTGCTGACTTTTTAGCTTGGCTCTCAAACTTTTTAGGAGATACCTCCAACATAGCTTGCCGGGAGCTTTTATAGTCAGATTGACGTAATCCAAAAATGTTTCGCTGTAGGGCTTTTCCTCTCTCTACCATGCCAGGAGCTAATTTTGTTACTCCCCTTCTTGCAGCAGCAGTTGCAGCACCTGGAGCTAATGCGCCAAACAAGCCAGCATAAGGTGATTCAGGGTAAGCAGTTTCACCTGCTTTCATTCCAAGATAAGCAGCTGATCCTGATAATGCTTGTCTTAATGCAGTTGCTTTGCTCAAAGGGCTTGGAGAAAGGAAACTTACTACTTCCTGTGTCGTTGTATCTGGTTGTACTCCTAATGATGCCGCAATATCTCTACTAACTGGTGCTAATTCTTTAGTAAGAGGAAAGTATCTTGTTGTTTCTGGATCTGCGCCTAATTGCCTAGCTACAAAAGTAGGTGCTAAGCCTAAAACATCTAGCAAGCCAGCACCTGCTCTTGCCACTCCAGCTCCCACATCAAAACCAAATTGTCTGGTAGCTTGTCCAGCTCCACCGTAGACCTCTTTTAGCCTAGCCTCTTCAGCGGCACTAATGCCCAACGATTGAGCAGCAGGACTAGCAGGAGCCGCTTCTAAAGCCGCAAGCTGAGCCTTTGCTGCCTGTAGCTGTTGTGCCGTTTCCTGTATTGCTAAATCTACTTCATCCACTATTGACCTCGTGCGAGTTTCTTTTGATTTATTCGCTCCATAACGGCTTTAAGCTCATCTTTCATTTGTTGTAAAACAGCCGCTTTATCTGTTTTACCCTGATCGCTTGCTTCGTATGTTCCTGCTTTTGTAGATCTGAAATACTCCTTCCAGTCCATTCGTGCATCATTGAACTTACCATCTCTAAAAACTTCATCGTTTTTATAGTTGCGCCAAATCTTATCAGCACCTACAGCATCTCCTTTGGCTTCAACATAAGCCTCTAAAAAGTCTGCATAGTCTGCGTTCAATTCTTTGATACGCTCCATATTGGCAATGAGTCTAGCGTTTTCTTGTGGCGTGTTTTGAGAAGAAGGGCCAGCCCCAATAAGTATTTCAGTTTCGTAGTTAGATACAGCCCCAGGAGAACGCAATGATTTAACTATTTTTGGCCGAATTGAATCTAAATCTTTAGTGGCTGCCCTTTGCTCTAATTCTTCTTTTCCACCTGGGGTAGGCAGCAAAGAATACGCTCCTGATGCTAGTTCTCTTGCTGTTTGTAAATAGCCTGGCCCTCCAGTTTCTCCAGCTCCTTCCATACCTTTTTTAGCTGTTGCTATTAACTCTTCACTATCATTCACAGCATCCCTAAGTTTTATTAAGTTTTTTCGAGCAGATTCTAGGCTACTTTCCTCAAACTTTAGGGCTTTATTTGCATATTCCAACCTCTTGCCAGGGGTAATGCCCTTTCTGGCCCCCTGGTCAATCAATCGATCCCTTTTTTGCTGTAATGTTTCAAAGTCTCCAAAAGGATTTTCTGTTGGTTGTATTGGTGCAGCTTGCTCAGTAGCCATGCCAGTATCAGCAGGTATAATGCCTTGTTTAATAAGTGCAAGCTCCTTACCTTTTGCGCTTGTTCCTAGTTCCTGCTCTAACATCATTTCAGATCGTTTCTGCGCCAATGCTCGTTGTTGCTGTATATCTTGACTAGATAATGCTCCCGATAACGATCCAAGACGGCCTAGCACCAGTGGATCAACGTCACCTAGTGTGCCAATGTAATCAGCTCGCTCTTGTGGAGTTTGCATACTAAGCAAAGAGGAGCTAAGCCTGTTAAGCTCTAGTGTTCTTTCAGCAGCTTGTTGTCTAGCTTGATAGCCTAACAATGACTGTAACAATATGCTGCCTAAACCAATACCAGCAGCCGCCCCAGTAGAAGCATACGGACTAATAAGGCTAGGTGTGCCTCGTCCAATACCTGCCGACAAGCCCCCCAAGAGAGTATCTTGAGGTGTAAAACTCATTGGTACGCCAAACAAACCTTCATCTGCCATTGTGCATCCTACCTGTTGTACCCTTGTCCAAAGCCACCTACGAAGCCACCGATTCCAGTGGCCCACGGATTAGGTTGAGGAGTTTGATTGTAACCACCTTCTATTTCACCTGCAATCCATCGATCATACACGCTAGGAGCTTGGCTTCCGCTGCTTGCTCCAATCCTTGCAATTCGTTCTCGGCTTTCTCGCTCACGCCTACCTTCTTCGGACTCATATTTTTGTTGCGCTTGAAGCAGTAACAGCTTTTGTTGCTCGCTAAATGGAAGCATATATTGACCTGCAATCTGACCAGGTAAGAGGCTTAAACCTGTAGCTTGCTGATACATCTGTGACTGTACGCCTTGAGCTGCCGATTCAGCTTGACTCATAGCTTGCTGTCTAGCTGCATCTTGACGCTCATTTAATTGCTGTAACTGAGTCTTATAAGCTACCGAATTAGGATCTAATCCCCTCTCTGCTGCCATCTGCTGAAACTGCTGTTGCTGACGTTCAAACTCAGGAGCCATCTGACGCTCAAACTGCCCCATGACGTTCTGCCTAGCTCGCTCCATTTCTTGAGAGTAAATAGGATCGTACTGACTCTGCATAGTAGCTGGGTCAAACTGCTGAGCATAGCCACCCATTCTTTGAAAAATATCAGCACTAGTACCGGCAGTTGTCTGTAGTTGCTGTTGTGGAGACTGCTCTTGAATTGGCATCTGTCCACCAGCTTGCAATTTGTTTCGTAACTTCCGCAATCTTGGATCGTTAGGGTTACGCTTTTGCAGATAATTTATACGACGCTGTAATCGTTCTGGATTAAATCCAGCAGCTTGTTGTGTTGTAGGGTCTTGCCCCAATGCGCCATTAGCCATTACACCTGTCCTCCAAGATTAAATCTAATCTCCATTCCTAGTATTTGCATAGTAGAGTTTTTTAATGAACCACCAAATCTGTAAGCGGCACTATGACCTTGGCCTTGAGTGGCAAAGCGATCAAAAATGTATTCTAGGTCTGATGACCAGGAACTCCCCCAAGGGCTTCCCCAAGGTGTAAATGTTCCAGGAGATGTAGTAACACCTGTTACGGTACTAGCCCTTTGAAAGTCAGTATCAATACCAACATTTAAGGTAATACCACGCTTGGTTCTTACAATAGGTCGTATATCAGCAAACACCTTGTAGTTAGCTCTGCTACCGAAAAAGCTAAATGCGCTCCTGCCACTGTATGTAATGGATTCACTGTTAGTGCTTGTCACTGCATCGGACTGCCCTGTTTCACCCTTCCACACGATGCCAGTGGTTGAGCCGTAGTAAGGCAATCTATCAAATATAGCAAGAGATATGCCATGAGTATCACGATACAATCTTAAATCTGCCCACCCTTGAGTATCTAAGCTATAAACCAAATAACTAACCGTAGTGCTGCTAGTAGGAACAGAAATATACACTCGCCTACCTGCTGGCCAAAAAGCACCTGTCCACTCATGATTAAATGGCAAAAGCTGGCTAAACTCTGAGATACGAGGATTGATTCTTGCGCTTACAGTTTGTGATGCCTGCTCTGGAGACATCTGAAACAAAGCAGACATTGGCACAATGCCTTGCTGAGTAAGAATCCACACATCCGCATTGATAGGTATAAACGCCCTGTACCCTAAAGGCTTACCAATAAAATATCTTGCAACGATTCCCCAGTTAGTGTCGGATGGATCGGAACCACTATAAAATACAATTTCCCCCTCGCTGCTACATGCGTAAAATAAATCTTGAGAGGTGTTAGAGGTCTGATTGGTAAATGAACCACAAGATACTAGAAAGCCTCCGTGGGTAAATACATACTGAAAATCAAAGGCCGTAGCAGCAGGTGTCCCTCCTACTCCAGTTACACTCGTGCCGCCATAATGAACAACAGCAGAGTCCTTTTCAACCATGTAAAGCCTAGCTTTGTACGCTGAGATGTTAATTATATCAGCTAGGGTTACACCACCTGAAAATGTAAACGTGCAATCTTGTACAGAACCAGTCCCCGTATAGACACTTAAATTATCTATGCCATTAGCAAAATAAATGTTATTGCCAAATATAACACTCTGAAACTCTGCATTTGTATGAGGACTAGAGTTTGTGATATCGGTCGATACACCCCCTGTATTTATGCTATAAATCTTAGTGTTGTTAGCTGCAATAAGCTGCGAGGTACCATCTTTTAACGGCAGCTCTTTTAAGAAGCTAAGGTCTTGGCTTAAACCGACATCGCAAAACTCTTCATAGCCTAGACGTACAGTAGGTGCGCCAGCTCCAGGGAATACGTTTACCAATTCCAAGGCATAGCTTGGATCCATATTATCAATAGGACTTATTAAGTCTAAGCCCTTATATGGTGGTGGCATTGTAAAGCCCTGAAGCGGCATAATCTTCCTTTAATTTATCCCTGTCCAGGTCGAGGTGGCATACCAAATCCTCTTCCTTCTGGGAATTGCGAGTTCATGTACCTAGCTCCCCATCCTCTCATCTGACGTTGATTAGCTTCCGCAAACCTTGGGTCCATGTAAGTAGGCTGTTGCGGCATTGGTGCGCCAAATGCGTTTGCAAGACTGCCTGCTGGCATCCCAAAAGATCCCGGATTTTGCTGCAAAGCTCGATTAAATTCAAAACCTGAATTAAATTGCGGTCTCGGATTGTTTAATCTTTCCTGCCACAATCGTTGGCTTTCTTCTGCACTTAAAGGAGTATTGTTAAATCCCATCATAGTGCTTATTGTTTGCCCATCAGGCCCAACACTTACTTGATTAAAATCTCTTGGATCATATCCTCTTTCAAATAATTCTTGATCGCTTAGCTGTCGATAACTACCAAAAGGATTTTCTCCTTGCGAGCCAGGCTTGTTAGCAAAATCAGCTACTGGCACACCAAAACGCTCTGATAAATTGTTTTGCTGTTGTTGCGCTCGCCAGTCTTCTACCCGACGATCCTGCCTAGCTTGCTTACGCTCTAAGAACTGCTGCCTGCGCTGTTGTCTAGCTGTCATCTCAGGCATCTCTGTTGGCTGCCCTTGAACACGACCACCTCGGCCTCGCTTTTCTAAAAACTGCATACGACGCTGTTGCCTAGCAGTCATCTCGCTTGGGTCTTTACTCATCCATCCCTTTGCCATTATAGCTCCTCACTCTTTTTATTAGACTTTTTACTTTTGTATGCTTTTTCTAAAGCTGCTCGCATAGAATCGGCTTTAACAAGATTACCGCTTGCATCTCGATATAATCCCTCTGATAACCGATTAACTTTACCTGCTTCAGGTCGCACCTCTCTAACTTGCACTGGTTCTGCGCCTTCTGAAGGTACAAGTTGAGTAGCTGCTGTAAGCAAACGGTCGTATTCTGGCTGCTCGATGCGACCATCTGATAATCCTTCATCTAATTTAGTTTTCATTAGATCAAAGGTAATTCCTTGCTGAGCTGCAAAATGTCTCATGTTGTTCATTGCAATAGTCGGATCATCGCCTGCATTGCTTAAAGCTCCCCGAACAAACATTCTGCCTAAACTGCGGTTTTTGTCTCCTAAGAAGCCATACGCAGAAACTAAAGCATCCGATAATTGCACAGTTGGTTCATAAGCACCTGGATTTTGCTCTGCAAGTTTCTGCATCGCTTTAGTATTTAGAATGGACCCATCTTTACCAAAATCAGTTACGCTCCCATCTGCAAGTGTTCCCTGCCAGTTGTCATCCAAAATGCCACCTTGCTGTAAAACGTCTCTTACAGCATCTCGTTGCATTTGTCCTTTGCCCTTAGAGCTTCCAAACTTGGCTCCCACTGCGCCAGCAATACCACCTACAGCAGCTCCAATAGCAGCTCCAATAGCCGTTCCTGCTCCTGGTATAACACTACCAATAGCGGCACCTGTAGCCGCACCAGCGCCAACACCGCCCATTGCTCCTGTTCTGTATCTTTGTTTACCAGCAGCCATATCACTTAAAGCCTCTGCTGTCTGATAACCACTATATAAACCTGCCGCTAAATTAAGACCTGGCACTAAATATCCACCAGCAGCACTGGAAGCTGCACCTGCTGCACCAGCTCCTAATGCTCCTGTAGCCGCTAAGTTGCCTAAAGCTGCTGCGCCCGAAAGACCAGCACCTGCTTTGTCTCCAGACTTGAAGGCTTTATACGCTCCATACAGTTGAACTAAAGCTAAGCCACCTTGAGCTACTTGCCCCCAATCAACAGCCCCCCAAAAACCAGGATCGTTTAATGCTTCAGTTGGAACGTCTTGCACACCTGTTGGTGTTTGAACAGTGCTAACACTTCCTTTCACTTCTAATACTTTAGGCGTAGCAGGAACTTGCGCTCCAGGTGTACCAACCCTTTGCGCTCCTAAAACACTTGGTGCAGCTACTTCACCTGCTGGCTTATATCCCAACCATTCTTTTACGTTTGGAAAACCTCTAAAAGCTTCAATTCCTACTATACCCCCAGCTAATTGTCCTGCCTGACCTGCCCATGCAGCTTTTTCTTTTGCGGCCGCTGCTTCTCTTGCTTGTTCTTCTTTTGACTTAGGCGCACCAAACTTTTGAGCTGTCAAATCATAAGCCATCTGATAAGGAAAGCCCTGACTAATATACCAGTAAAAATGCCCCTCTGGATTGTTCTGAGCCATTGGAGGAGGTTGAGGTACATTCTGCATGTTCATTATATATACGTCCCAAATGTAGCTATTCCGTTTCTTGCATAAATCTGATTACGCCTCATAGTGCCAGCAAACTGAACCTTTGCAGGCATATCCCGTGACCATTCCTCATGCAGTTGAAGTTGAAACTTAGGCTTAATACTGTCTAGTCCATGTATCTCGGCAAACCGTTCAAGGATTCCCTGCTCTAAAACCTTCTCATTAAAAATGCTTGTATCTGTGTCAGCTAAGAACTTGTCATAAGCTCCGCTGTAATACGTCCATGTGACACCACCATCAGATACCGATCCGCTTGTGTGGGTAGGAGGTGTACCGCCTGTAGTGCCGCCAGCAGTTGTTTGATAGTAATTGCCGTTATAGAAACAATAGCTATTAGCAGCAAAAGGTGTAGAACCAGTCCAAGTTTTAGGCTTCACACTTCGATCTGCAATGTACTCAAAAATAATTACATTGCTATCAACACCAGCATCAGGAGTAGGATAAATAAGAAGCTGATCGTTACTAATGCCTCTAATCTGAAACTGTTGATAGATTGTAGGATTCAGGCCAAACCCTCGTATATCGGCATACTCTTGTGGAGTCATCGGGCCTAGTACACGCCACCGATTGCTCTGATTCCAAAAGGTATCATACTGATAATACGAAAAAGCAGCAGGCAAGGCATACTGCGCCTGACCTGCCACTAACGTAATTGACCCCGACGCATAACATTTCGTCCAAGGGTACTGCTCAAACATCTCACGGTTAATTCTTTGTGCAATAGCTAATAGCTGCTTAGTGGTAGTATCAGTTGCCGTTACTATGTTCGGACTAACTGTGTACCCTGCTTCATTTGCAACATTCTGAATTACCGTGGATAAGCTCATTCTTTTCTTGGTCTACCTCGTCTTTTAGCAGGCTCTTCTACAGGCTCTGCATCTAATTCAACCGCCATCTCTTGTCGCTTGCCTCTAAGGTCTGTTCCCTCGTTAGCTTCAATGCGCTGCAAGAATAGCTCTAGCTTTTCCTCTAAAGCCTGTCTCTTACGAGTCTCAACCTCTAGTTGCTGCTTTAATTTTACGACTTCATTTTGGTCGGAATTAGCTGCATCAAGCCAATCCTTAGCAGCCTTTACTAGCTTTGACAGAGGGCCAATCTTGCGCTTTACATCATCAGTTGCAGCAGCTAGTTGCTCTACAGTCTTAAAGCCTAAATAGTTAAGCTCTCTTAATGCCGATCCACTCATCATAGCCCACTCAGCTAGCGGTGTGCCCTCTGTAACAGGCTCACTACCAGCTTTGAATCGCTCATAAAGCTCTGGATATTCTAGGATGTCTCGCTGCTCGATACGTCTTACAGTCTCATCCCCACCAGGCCATTGAATACTAATCGAGGGGATTTCATCAAAGATTGGCCTTCCTTCTGCCAATGACTTCTCTCTGTTCTCATTGTAAGCATAAAAGAACTTAACATTAGCCCCACTGTACCGCTTCTTGGGTTGGCTATTGCCGTTCATTATGCTTGCCCAATCTACTTGTGCCATAAAAATCCTTTTAGTTAGTAGGTATACGTTATTGCATATAGCCTACTTAACATATTTTCGTATCACAAGACCGCATTAAGTTCCCCACTTGTCAATCAAGTAGCTTTCTACCTGCAACACATCTGCAAGCGATAGCACTGAATCATAGTAAATAAGTTCTGCAATAAATCCCGTGACTGGCGCAACGGTTCCTGATCGTGCTCCGATGTATAATGCACCTGTTGCGTTAACCGTGCCTGGATTAATTCCACTACTAGTTAAACTAATTGCTGAACCGTTTACACGCAACGTGTGACCAGCAAGCGTCCCGTCAAACTGATGGCATGTAGTTAGCGTATTGCCACCGATACCCCATGATGGCGTGTAATCCCTAGCTGACGTTTTAGCAGTTCCGTCAGTTCGACGTACCGCTATCGTATAGCCAACACTAGTATATAAATACTCACCGTCATTGGTATTTACTGACACTCCACGTTCATATACGAGTCCATGAGCGGTAGCTTTATGCACTGCGCAAATAGTATATGGTCCAGCCGTCAAATTAGCTGTTTGCATAATATCGCCGGAAAAGTAAACCGCCGGGTTGCCGTTAATACCGTTTGCGGCGTTCCTCCAAACAGGTTGCAATGCTCCAGTAGCTTGTACTGCATCTAATCCATTGCCGCTTTGATCCTGCCACGTCTTGACTGGTGTGTTATCAGCCGTAATCGGCGTATCCGTTGCGTCTAATACCCCTGCATCGGATTTAAGCCATAGCTGCAAACCTGCAATGTCACTCGGACTAAACGCCGAGGATGATACTCGATTACCTACGACTGATGCTCCAGGTAGTCCAATGATCATATCAATACATAGCAATAATGTTAGTAGCGTCAGTACCAGTCGCATACACCTTACTCGCAAATATGGGTAAAATTATCCCTGATGGGACTGTAAATACTACTGGAGAAGAATCACCTTGAGCTAACACACTAATATCACCGCCACCACCTACATATAAAGCTCTCACGGCTCCTAAATCAGTGGTATCGCTTGGAGTTACTGCCGCTAGCTTAGAAGCTGAAAACATTGCTCCTGGGTTACTTGGGGTAAAATCGCTTGCCATATTGCCTCAAAAAGTTGGGGAGTTGCCTCCCCTTTAATTACGTTGCCTTAGTAAACTTCAAGTAGAAGTAGCTAGTGCCATTTGATACAACAACATAGCAGTTTGTATCTGCATCATTGTCTTTAACAACACCAATAAAACCACTTCCAACAGTTGCAGGAGCGCCAAAAGCCGCCGTCAATTCTGCTGCTGATGGTGTAGTATCATTTACATCATCTGTGCTTTGAATTGTTCGGATTCCAGCAGCGGTTCCGTTTACAACCGTTTCTGCAACACCATCTGTTACCTTGGCAGCGAGTTGTCCTGGCATTCCAAGACCCATCAATTCTGCTGTACTTGCCATAAACTTATCCTCAAAAAACGGGGGCTGTTACGCCCCCTGTCGTTTAGTTTACTGACATGTAGCCAGTGGTTTTAACCTCAACAGTGCCAGCACCAGTGAGAGTTGTGAGTCCTACAACATTCTTAATAAGAGTTGTAGAAGCATCATCAACAACACCTGCTGTAGCAGTTGTGTTAAGGTTTGCATCAGCAGCGTAAGAAGCAGCGGCCTTAACCTTAATTCCGCTTCCTACTCCACCACCACCAACACCACCGACAAATACCCAAAGGTACTCATCGTTAGCAGCAGCTACCTGAGCGATACCTACTTGCAAGCTATTAGAACCTGCATTGGTTGTTGTAGCCATTGCAGCTTGACCATCATCGCTGATAACTACAGCAGCGTACTGGTCAATAGCTCCACTAGCTTGAACAAACATCCAAGTACCGTCTGGTGTTTTTCCAACCGATCCTACTCCTACTGGAAGAGGAAGATCCGTTGTTGTGAATGTTTTTCCTGGATTAACTCCAAATCCTTGACTTGACATTTCCTAACCCTCCTTATGCGTAAATTACAGCTTGTAGAGCAGGAGCCGCACAACACAAGTTACCTTCCACGATAATTACCGTGAAGAAAGCATCCTGATCGATTGGTCGATCCATCTGTGGTTGTAGTGGCTTGAAGTCAGCACCTCGAACCATGTCGAAAGACCAATACTTAGTATTGAGCAATCGGCAAGAATTGGTTTCAAGAACTGCTGATCCATAACCGCCATCAAACACGAAATCCACACCGTCGAAAGAAAGAGCACGAAAACCGCCTATTGCTTTCTTTACTGGAGCTTGGATACGCTGAATAGCTGTTAGGGAGCTGTGTAAGAACTTCCATGCAGTTCTGTCACAGAGACCCAAATCAACCTGCTCATCACCTCGAACGATCTGCGAAATCGTGTCTGAAACAGTCTCTTGTACGTTAGAAGCACTAAGAGTTGTGTTTACAGCCAAGTTTCTAGCAAATACGTTTGTCGAACGATCTATTGTTCCGTATGTACCTGAAGACGGAGAAGTAGAAACTGCTTTCTTAATACCGTCAAACTCAAGTCCACCAGATCCAGTTCCATCGCCTCGGAGAGAAGTTCCAACAGTATTCTTCAATCGAGAAATAGCTGCTTTCATCTTCATCTCAGCAAGGTCAAGGAGCTGAGCATCATCACGGTTAGCTCGTCGCTCACGACCGCTAATAGCTACTGGCTCATATACTTGCTTGATAGCGAATCGAAATGCTGTAGCATCATCAATCGCCGAAAGGTCAAACGAGTCATACCCTTGGTAGAATCCACCAACAGCAGCATCGTTATACATGATAGGCTTCCGGAGTTCATAACCTCCCGAAATCTTACGAACAAGACCTTGATCGTCCAGTGTTGCCAATAGCGGATTGTGGTGAAGAACCTCATCAGCTATGGAATCAGACTGGTCAAACAGGGTCGCAACAATTGCTTCTTCTAAGTTTGCCATTTGTTATCCCTTTTTATGGGATAACCTACAGTTACTCTCCTGCCATGCGGCGGCGTAGATTATCCCGAATATTCTTTGCTTCTATTCTGGGAGTTCCACTACCTGCGGAGCCAGTGACTGATTTACTTGCAGCTTTGGCTTTTTGTACCTTTGCCGCTTCTTTTTCCATTGCCGACTGAGCAGCCATACGACTATTAAGGCCGGAGAAAGTCGGGTTGCCATTAACCACATAATTATAGGCCGTTTCTAGTATCTCCTCTGCGGAGCTGTAACGACCTGTACTTGTGAGAGCCTGAACTACAGGGGCCATCTCTGCTTCGAGCTGGGCTGCCGTTTCAGGGTCTCTAAAAAGTGGTTTACCTGCTGTAAATGAGTTTACAACCTGTTGATTATAGTATTCAAGTGCCTTTTTTTGTTGTTCTTGTTGAGCAGCTTGAAACCTCTCTTCTGCAATTTTTTCAGCGTCTTCTCGTGTAAGGTATTGAGATTGTTGTGGTTGTTGATATTGTCCTTGCTGCTCATACTGCATCTGGCCTTCTAGTAAGTCATCTACAGTTAGGCCATAGCTTTCCAACCATTCTCTAGCAGCAGCTACAGGGTTATTTTGCATGGCTTTATCCCAAGCAATAGAACGCCTGGTAATATCGGCTATAGATAATCCATCTTTGGCATAATCATTCTCATACTGCTGGACTGACTCATATAATGAGCCAAGCTGAGATTTTAATTGATTAACTTCCTGCATCTTCTTATCGTACTGAGTGCGAGTCTCATAAGCTCTACGATTAAGGTAATTTTGAATGACATGACTATTCTCAGGGGTTGGGGACAAGAAAGCAGCTTTTTCAGCAGCGTTCATATCAGCAGGCGGCGCAAAAACAGGCTTTTCAAGTGCTTCTGTTTGAACTGTATCGGGTTCTTGAGTGGGTTCTTCGTCGGTTTCTGCGGAATCATCGTAATCTTCGGATGCCTCAGTTTCCTCCGTGAACTCCTGTTGTAATCGCTCTCTGATACTTACTGGAGCTTCATCTCTTTCTGCTACGATTTCTGTACTTTCCGTGTCATTAACCATTTCTGTACCTATCAATTATTTGTTCTTTAAGTTTAGCAACTAACTTGCGTTCGGTAGCACCTGACTCCCTGTCTGGTACATATCCACGCTCGTAAGCATCACCTACTTCTACAGCTCCAGCAGCTCGGTAAGCTGCTCTTAATTTTGATTTACTTGTATATATTTCTTTTGGATTTAACGGATTCCGTGTCGGTTCCATTTCATCTTGAATGAACAAATCACGGGCATATCGTTCCCTTATAACCTCTTCGATAGGAACGACCTTTTTTTGCTTATGGCAATACTGGTACAGCTTGTACTTTGTCATTCGCTCTCCAATGCTAAGACCATTAACAAGGCAGTAATGATTCGTTTGCGTTTAAGTCCTGTAACTTCTCCTTGTCTAGGACTTTCTAATAACTTATCTCTTAATACATCAGCTAATATGTTTTTATCAACATTTTCAGGTATTTCTACATCTTGCCGTTGTTTAGCAAGTAATTGAGCTGCAATTCGTTCTTCCAGCTCGTCGTATTTTCTTTTTTTATACCAAACGTCACTAAGGTCAGGAACGGCTATTTCACCGCCGTACTGCTTAGGATTAAGTAAAAGAATTAAGCTCATGCGTATTTTATTATGTAATTTACGGTTAAAAATGGCGGATTATTTGCACCGCTTGTCATTTCCGCATTACCATCGACCCCACCTGTAACCAAACCGATCCGACCTGAAATGGTACTGTCTGTATAACTACCATCTGCTGTAGTACCTTGCGGTGCTGTTGTTGTGCTACTACCACCCCATGCGCTGTAGCCACTTGGACTATTACTTACGCTTAAATCCGCACCAGTTCCCATACCGTGAAAGTGAGCAGGTACAGTGTGTGTATGATCTATAGTTCCACCTGTATCACCTAGTGAGTTACCTGTTCCGCTTGCGGCTTTGCCCAATGGGAATCTTTGTCTTAAATCTGGAAGATTAAATGTAGTTCCGCTTGTTGAACCGTATGTCGTACCAATAGCGTTAAAAAGCTCTGGATAGTCTGCTCTGTTAAGACTTGAGCCATCGCATAGCAACCAATTGGCAGGAGCAGTATTTGTATACCACAACATCCCTGCACCTACTGGAGTATCGCCACCATATACAGGCATCAGCTAATCTCCGTTATACGCATACTCCCTGTTGGACTAGTATCCCAAATTGCGTCAATAGCTCCTGTGTATACTGGGGTTGGCAATTCTAATGTTTGTCCTGGCGTTAGCTTGTAAGAAAAACTACTTGTGCTTGCTGTAGTGCCTAGTTTGACATAAGCATTTTTATCAGCGTCATTCACCATAATAGCCATTCGTCTACTAGAATTAGTAGCCAAAATACTTGTGCTTGTTGCTGCTGCACTAACACTTGTTACAGAAGAACTGGAATACGTTGCGTCTACAACGGCAGGTAATGAAGCTACATCAACATCACCAATGTTATTTGTTCCTGCTGGTAATGCTGAACTAATTGTAACTGCACCTGTATTACACGCAGTAACTTTACCATTTAGCGTAGAAAGTGTGCTTTCAGTAGCTGCACCTGTAGGTAAAGATACTGTGCCACTAATGTTATTTATGTTCCATGTTCCACTTTGAGTAGCTGCTACCGTTCCATCAACTGTAATGCTGCCGCCGTCATCTGAAATTGGTACTGCTGACTGGTCACTGGCTATAACAACAGGCAAGCTATTTGCCATTGTTTCTTGACCTGAAACTCCGTCAATATCACCCAATGCGATAGTAAGAGATCCGCTCGGTGTTACTTTTACATTAACAAAACCGCCGCCACCTGCTGACGTTTCGCCTGTAATAACAGAACGAGTAAGTTTAGCTAAACTATATTCATTTAGCGTTTCGTTTATTGGAAAATCAGCACTGGTTGTTCCGCTTGCTACACACGCTGTATACAAAGATAGGTCTGTTGCACCGCTAAACTTTTTTACATCAATAGTAATTGGAAGTTCTGGATTCTGTATGCTTGGATCTAATTGACTATTGGGAATCTTAATTGTGTGAAATGTTACCCAATTACCGTCAGGACTAAACACTTCAAAATAAATACTAGCACTGCCAAGCCATGCAAAACGGATTCTATACAGGTTACTGTAAGTAAGATTTATTGCTTCTGGACTACCACCACGAGTAAACAAAGAGCCTGCTGAACCATCTAACGGATCACCGTTCCAGCTTGCTCGTGCAGTGGTTGTATCACTTGCACCTGTTCTTAACGTGACACCAAAATTAGTTCCTTCATATCCAATAAAGAAACCGTTGTTAGTATCATACAGTCCAATCCTTTGATAACTATCAGCAACACCTGTAGTAAAAGCTGCTGTGAAAAAACAATACTGTTCATGTGCAGGACGGTACTTACAGCTATAAACGCTAACACCTTTGGCGGCTCCAGTGGCATTTGTGCCAGTTCTGTAACGTGCATGGCCACCTACAATAGTAGCACTTCCGCCATGTGAGTTTGTGTTCGTAATAATGTCGCTGTTAAAAGAATCAAAAAAACTAATCTCTACTTCATTGTTTCTTACTGCTGTAACAGCAGCTCCTAAAACGTCGCTATTAAGAGTAGCTGTAATACCGCCAATAATTTGGCTGTTTATGCTTGCTAACGTAGCTTCTGTAGCTACTTTACCGTCAATACTGTTAAGAGTAGTTTCTGTAGCAAAGTCAGGCACTGTGAGGTTTTCAGCTCCTCCAGCACCGTAATCAATAGCTACTACTTGAGTTTGTGTAGTTCCCTTATCCAGTGTACGCACTGGAATATCAGCATTTATACTGGTGGGGCTGTTACTTACGGTAACATTATCGCTCATGTATTAGCTCTCTTCTTCTTCTTCTATATCGGCTAATTCAATGCCGCTTAGATTCCCAAGCTCATCATTTATAAGGTTAGCTTTTCTCTTTGCACGTTTAGGCATTACGTTATTAATTACAATCGGTTGTGCCTTAGCTGCTGTTTCCTTGCTTTGCTCTGTAATACTCTGCATTGCAAGTCTTATGCGTTCTAGCTCCTGCTCTGAGTTAAGCCTTCTTTCCTCCATTAGCTTTTCAGTCTCAGATAGCTTAATTCGCATCTGCTCAAGCTGTAGCTTTTGAATCTCTAGTATCTGATTCATTTGTGCAGTTTCCTGCTGAATAGCTTGCTTGGTAGATTCATTGGTGCTTTCAGCTTGTACCTGTAGCATTTCTACCTGTACTTTGCTTTGCTTGACCTGCACTTCTTGTTGCTTAATAGCAAGTTCTTGCTGCGCTATGTACTCTTCTAGCTGATACTTTTGCACTGCTAATTGAGCTTCTAATTGATCACGCTGCATCTTAACCTGCTGCTCTTGCATGGCAATCTGATTCTTAACAGACTTATCCTGCATCTCCATCTGTGTAGATGCCATTCTAGCTTCGGCTTCTATTTGTGCAATTTGCAGTCGTCCTTGCACCTCTTGCATGACTGGATCCGGCGGCGGCGGTTGTTTAGCCGCTTCTTCTTTAGCCTTAATAATCTCGCCCAACGCTTCAAAGCCCTGCGTAAACACCGCATCTAGTTCCTTGCCTCCCTTAAATCGCTTAATCATGTTTTGAAAAAGACTCATGCTAAACTGCATAAGAGGTGGATACTGCTCAACAAGACCTCTCATTTGGTCAAAAAATGCGCCTGTAGTTTGTATAAGCTGCATACCTTCTTGCTGTTGCTGGCTTTCATTTACCGCAACCATAGAGTCCGTACTTACCTGAATACGGTAAGACCGCTGCTTGTTGTCTCGGAGTATGCTGATAATAGCCTGTGCCATCTGCTGTATTTGCTCTTCTGGAGATGGTATTGGCGGCGGAGGTGGTGCAGGTGGCTGCATTTCTTGTGGTGGCATTCCTTCTTCTGGCATTTGTTCGGGAGCCGGAGGTGGCAAAGGAGCAGGTTCTTTAATAAGAGGGGCTACAACCTCTGCAACATTACCAATATCTAAGATAGTTTCTTCATCAAACTGCTCTGCAATAATAGCAGCTAAGTTACTTACTGAATCAGATACAAACTTGGCAAACATGTTCTGTCTTACGATAAGACCCATGCTAGACCAAGCGTTTTCAAGCCTATTAGCTGTAGCAGACTTATATTGCTCGCTTGTACCTCTTAGCAGATCGGATACTTTCAATGTTTCGTAAAGCTGTCCTAGTGCAGTTTGTCTAGCTGTTTGAAGCACCTGTAATGCTTCTATGTAAGGAGCGATATTAAAGCTCTCAACGCCACTAGCTAGTCCTCCACGCATCTTATAGCTTGGCCAGTTTGTTACAGGAATTAGTTTTAGATCGCCAGTTAAAAGCTGCTCAATTTGGTCGCCTAAAGTAGAGTCATAAACGCTATTAGTGCGGATAGCTTGGGTTACAGCATGGATACGAGTAGTAAGTCTTTCTACCTCAAGAACTTGATCCCTAACATGAGTATAATCGGAAACAGGAATAACACTATCGGGGTCATCAGACTGAGTAATAACAGAGCAAGGGTAAAACTTCTCAAACTTAATAGGTGGAGTGCTCGTCTCAATAATCGGTTTTTCAGCATCTTTTGAAAGCCAGTATACTTTGTTAGTAGCTTCGCACCAAATTTCAAAAACTTCAGCTTTACCCTCATACTTATCATCCTTACGGCTAATAGCTTTCTTTATAACCTCTGGATAGCTTGTATAACTTAATGTTTTGGCAACATCTGCGCCAAACATGTTTTCTGCTCGCTCGCGATCTAAAAATGCTCTTCTAGCTCGCCATTCTACTTCCGCTTCGGTTCTGGCATCACTGCAAAAATAATCGTTGTATTGAACAACCTCCAAGACCGCTTTTTCGTCAACCTTGCGTTCAACTTCAACAGACACCATGACGATATTAGAATCAGTTTCGACAAGATTACTCGTATCACCTTCATAAGGCTTACCCTCCCCTGTCATTAGTCCTTCTGGTGTCTTAAATAACGCAATTTCTTGCATTACAGTCTCAAACTTAGGCTCGTACCTTGCCCACAATACGGCTTGACCAGTCAGTAAGAACTGCAATGCAGCTAGGTAACCTACTTGGTCAAAGCTAAAATGTACGTCCATAGCGTACTGAGTGTTGCGCTCCAAAATAACGCTACCTAGCTGATATGGCAGGCTTCCACTACGTTTTCTTAGGTCTACTTCTGCTTGTGGTGTAGAGCTATAATAGGCAGGTAAAAGAGTGTTAATGCAGTACCACCATACGTTTATACGGCGTTCTACATCGTTCATTACCGTCATATTTTTTTGAGCATTATAAACTCTGATAGACTCTTCAGCTTGCTCAATAAACTTTTTTCTACGCTCTTCTGATTCGGATATTTGTGCTTTCCACCACCTTGGAGTATATTTTTGTATAAGGGGTTGTGGGTTTTTCATATCCTTGCCTGTTTTTGTCGTTTACGCACTTTATTCACATAATCGGCTAAAACTATAACTCCTGGCTGCCTTGCGGCTTCCGCCTGTTCCCATTTAGCGTCAATAAGTCTAGCCTTGCATAAGTAGCGTAAAGCATCGCAGTTATGCGATACAATGCCATTGCCTAGTACGAATGTACTCGTATCTGGCACATTTAGGCAATACACTTCTTTCTGGGTTTGGGTATAAGTGATGGATTTAATCTTCTTCGTCGTGCCGCCATTTTGCAATTTTGGTGACAATACTTGCTTTTGTTTCTCATGTTCAATTTCGTCTGATATTCTGTCTGGCAGAACTGGCATACCAGCGTCACCATAGGCATATCTTTCCAAACTTGCCTTGCATGTTCCGAGTGCCATTCTCGCCCCTGTAGCGATTTGTGCCAGTATTTTGCTTTTGGAAGTGCATGTTTTATCAAATTCTTCGCAGCTTCCTGTTTTCGTTCCTCTGTCATGTGTTGACTTAGGTGAGCTGAAGCATCCAGCAATTCCAGATTCTCTATTTGATTGTTGGCCCTGTTGTGATCCTTGTGATGGATATGTTTGCCCTTGGGAATCCTGCCGTGATAATACTCCCAAACTCTTCTGTGTAAACGGGTTGAGCCTACAGATTTTCTTGATTGACGACTGAAATACTGACCGCACAGGTAATACTTCTCGCCTAGAAACTCCTGAATCTTGTCTGATATTATTTTCACCTGCATACGTTACGCACTGTATCAGGTCATGTAAGGTAAGGCTAGATGTCATTTTGAATGTTCCATCTGCAAGCATAAACTTGTGATCAGGCGTAGCTTCGACAACGGAATTGTCTTCAAACTCTAATCTTATAATTGAAGCTCTTTTGTTGGTAATAGAACCAAAAGCTAAATGAAATTGTCCATCGTGACTTAAAACGTGTGTTTTTACACCATCTAAATCTTTTATTGGAACTTTGCCGGATTTTGTGACTACTAACGTATCACCAGTAAGACAAGCATGGTCAGCTCCAGTAGTATCGGCATCTTCGGGCTTTCTTTTGTCTATAGCTAAAGATGGTAAAGTTTCCAGCAAATAAGGGCAAGTAGCAAATATGTATAGCAAAGGCTCAGGCTTGTGGACTAATCGTTGCCTAATCTGTGACCAACCCGAAATACGGTCATTATCAGCTCGTCTAAAACTTGGATGCTGGTACTTAGCAAAGACCTTATTGAACTGGTCGTTAATGCTAGGTCCGCCATCGTGCGAGAATATGGATGGGTCAGCTACTGCAACCACTCCTTCTCCGACAGAGGCACTTGCAATTCGGTCTGCTTGCTGCTCGTTGTCGATACCTTTGCCGTGCATTTCTCGATATATAACAATTGCTCCTTTAGGGTATGGTACTTCATTGCCATTATCATCCCTTCCAGAACTAACAGCACCCCACACAGCAGCAAAAGGGCTCCTGTAGCCCCAATCGTAGCCCAAGTAACGGGGCCAGTGTTTTGGGATGTTAAAAGGACTAATAATATGTTTGCTACTAAACTCAGGAAAATAGCTACCTTCATGGATTTCAAAGTCTCCTTCTAGCCACGCTCGCACAAGCTCAGGACTACCCACCATGTGCAACCGATCTATATACTCAGGGTCTTTTGCTAATAAAATCTGATTATCGTGTACCCTACTTGGTATATAGATATAATCAAAATGCTTTCCGTTAGGTAGTTTCTTTTGAAGCATCTTCATTCCTTTAGGAGCTGGCTTTATAAAAAACTCCTTTAGCCAGTGATGCCCGACACCCCCAGGGTTAAAAGTAAGAATAATCTGACCACCACCTTTACCTCGCAAGGCTCCAAACAGTTTCCAAATACAGCTTGGCTCTCCGTAGTTACCCGCCTCCTCGATGGCACAATCCGATAAATTTTGCCCCTGGTACTTCTCAGCATCACTATCATTAGCTAGTGGCCTAAAACGTAACCTACCGCCACTGGGAAAGGTAAACTGCTTTTTTTGGTCCTGCCAGTGAGCTTTTAAGGGTAGGTATATCTGCTTAGCTCGCTCTATAAGGTCATCTGCTTGGGGAAGCTCTTTACGGAAGAATATAGCGTTAAAGGCTTCTCCTAACTGCTCTTGCTTAATAGCAAACTTGCCTAATACGCCGTCAGTCTTACCTCCACCTCGTGCCCCTCCGTAGCCAACTAACGTAATAGGGCAGTGAACTAAGGCTTCTTGAGGGCCAGCTTGAGGGCTCCAAACAACAAACTCATCCCTGCCACTATCTAGTTCATCCATTTATAATGCCAATACTTGTTGCTTTATCCGCTGCCCTTTTGCACAATTAATCTTTGTTTTGGCTCAACAAATAAGTTTCAATTTCTTGTGCTAATTTTTTTGCAAGTTTTCTTATAAACTTTTTTTTGTTGATTGGTAATTTAACGCCTAAAACTTTCTCAAATGACAAAAGAAACAGAAATGTACTGCTTACCGTTATCTGAAATTGCCTGCTATCTTCATAATCGTTTTGAATAACCGTCAACTTTTGCAAAAGTGTCCTATTCATATGCCTCCAATCCAGCGTAATATGCTTATCTTTATAATAGGGAGTTACCTCATCCATTAGTTTGGTTTCTTAGGTAAGTATCTAAATCATCCCAGGTAGCAGGTATCTCTGCTGTATCAATAGCCTTTAAGCAATCAGGACAATCAACCGCACTTTCATTAGTGGTAAACGTAACTACACAATTACAGTTACTACACTTACATAGCTTTATAGCATCCTTTAACATGTTAGCTCCCCTTTATGACAATTAGACCACTGCCGACGATAAGCCTAACATCACACTTAGGATTCTTACAATAAAAGCCATCCTCACCTTTAACCGTAGAAACCCAACCACACTCAGGACACCTCGCCCTCATCATCTGGCTCAACTCTACCCCATTCACGCTCATACTCCTCCTTACTAATTCGATCCCATTCTACATGGCATTTTCGTATACAATTATGCCCTCCACAATCTATAATTTTATATTTTGTATACGCAAAACCTGCCTTAAAACAATGTTTACACCGAAAGTATACAAAGCGTAACTCCCTAGTATTCTTCATCTAAAAAAAAAGTTCTTGACAAGGGTTTTTTGGGTGGTTTATATATTCCATATAGCGACTCGATGTACATTTCGTGGTTTATAACGTTCTAATCACCCCCTTCAACGTGTTCTTAAGGATAAGTGTATATACCCTATATCAGTACCTAGCGAGGTAAGGGTAGTTAATCCTCATCGTCAGCAGCTAAATATCTCTGTGCAAACTCTTCCTTACTTAGTGGCTTCGCCGATACAACAGCCTTGACCTCGCCTATATGCTCGATAACCTGCTGCTCGCTCCAACCTAACTTAGTTTTTAGCAGGTGAAGTAATATAGGCGTATTACCATTCATCGCTTCCTGAATTGCTGTACTAGCCAATCCTCGCTGCAATTCACTCTGACCCTCCAAGTACTCATCTAAGTAATACTTCTTAAATGTGTAATCCCGTATCTGTAACGATACACACACCGCATGTTTGCTCAAACCTAATCGTCCCAACTCTCGAACGCTATGACTAAGCCTTGGGTCCTTCTTGTGTGTAAGCGCTTCTTTTCTCGACTTTACAGCTGGTAAGACTTCTGGATCTGACATGGTGTTTTACTCCTGAATTGGGTTGTACTGTGGGGAGGTATATATAGGTACCATCCCTCTTTCTTTTTTTAAATCGTCCTAGTTTTTGTTTTCCTACCCCACGATTCTGTAACCTATGGAAAACATTACCATATATTACTTAACGAGTAGTAGAAAACTATTAACCTAACTCCGTAACTAGGCGATGTCTCTCAACATTTCTACGAATTCCTCTGGTGTCATCTGTGACACCTCGAACAGCATCACGATCTCTAACAAGTAGAACGATTGCTTGATCCGCTCACGGTACTTCAAGGCCTCAGGCTTCAAGCCCAATAGCTCGCACATCTTCTTGAAGCCCCATTTGTTGTGGAGTCGCACAGCACGGTACGGGTTAATCAACCAACCTTGTATCTCATGCCTATATCGCCCATTTCTTTCCCTCAATCTCTCTACCGTCTCATTCACTCTCGGTCGCTCTGTATTCATGTGTAGTTCCCTCTAAACATTGTCTACCACCTACCACCACCTACCATTACTGTGAGCTATCACAGCCGGCTGTGCAAGTCGTGCTCATAAGCTCGCGATATTACTACCGATAAAAAAAAGATAAAAATAAGTGAAAAATATCTTTACTTATTCTCATCATAGACCGTATACTGTATACAGGTTAGTAAATAAAGGAGAACTAAAACATGAACAAGAACCTAATAGCGGTAGATCTAACTGAGACGGCCAAGAAGAAAATCGTTACTTGGTGTTCCAACCATGTACCAGCTAACGAGATAGAGGCTATTGTCGAGGAGCTAATCGAGGACGGAATCGACAAAGGTGACTCTCTGCTCCTCGGTGCGATTGAGCAGATTGAACTGTATCTCTCAAAGGATAAAACCCTTGTGCTAACAGAAGCTGACCTAGTGACCGAAGCTTTTACTAGTCGTTCTAGGTACGCTAGCGAGATATATTTCAAGTAGATCTAGGCTAGACCATAGGCGACTCTGCGGAGTCGCTGTTGGTGTAGCATGGTG
>Ga0208767_1000905_pt1 | contig 24109 bp, 35 predicted proteins | sample VirMetDEL_Mar_21_FD_184514 | JGI IMG/M metagenome (GOLD analysis project Ga0208767, IMG submission 184514) | Aqueous microbial communities from the Delaware River and Bay under freshwater to marine salinity gradient to study organic matter... | ecosystem: Environmental > Aquatic > Marine >... | reverse complement strand
ACTATTTAACTTAGCAGGAGATATAGCATCCTTTAACAATATTACAGCAGGTGCAGCTCCTGTGTTACAAGCATTTAGATCAGCATTAGTTGGAGAAAGAGAAGCTCTAAAGACTTATGGTATAGCAATAACAGAAGCAGAGGTACAAACTAAGGCTTTTGAACAAACAGGAAAAACATCAGCAGAAGCATTAACTAGGCAAGAAAAAGCTCTTGCAACTACAGCTCTTATATTTGAAAGATCCTCTGTACAGCAGGGTAATGCTGCTAGAGAAGCCTCTGGATTTGCTGCACAAACATTAATAGCAAGATCTGCTGCTCAAGAACTTAGAGAGGAAATGGGAGAACAGTTACTCCCTGCAGCAGGAGAGGTTTTAAGAGTATTTAATGAGATGAGAGAGGAATCAACTCCTGCATTAATAGAAAGATTTTCAGATTTGAATGTACAGCTTTTAGGTGCTGTTGGGTTATTTGAGGATTTAAAAAATGCTACAAGTGGAAATAATGATGAGCAAAGTAAAATAGGAAAGTTTTTAGATAAGAGTGTAACATCTTTTTCAGTTTTAGGTAAAGTTTTAAAAGCAAGAGGTATACAACAACAAGCACAAATATTAATAGAAAAAAAACAAAAAGAATCAACTGAGGAACTTGTACAACAATTTGACAATTATGCAAAAAATACAAATATTATTAACAATTCATTAAATAAAAATAAAAGTTTAGTCAATTTATTAATACCAACACAGAAAAAGTTTGGAACAACATTAAAAAAAGATGTACTTCCTTTTGCAGAAAAATTAGCAGGAGTATTAGGCATATCAGCTAAACAAATTAAAGACTTAACTGATTTACAAGAGAATAGAGATGATGCTCAAAAGGATCTTAACAGAGCTTTAGAGGAGGAGGGTTTAATAACTGCTCAAGAAGCTCTAAGGAAAAAAGAATTACAGCAACAGATTGCAGAGCTTACTTTCTTTCAGGGGCAGGGAAAGAATGTAACTCAAGAATTAGCAGTAGCACAAGAGGAACTTAGATTAATAGAATTAGCTTTAACCAGAGAATCAGATCAATTAGTAGAAGCAAGAAAAAGAGCTACAGAAGCTCAAGAGGATTTAGATGAAGCTACAGGTAAAGGCACTTCTGCTATGGATACTCAATTAGAAGCAGCTCAAAATTTGCAAGATGTTTTAGATTTATTTGCAACTGATAACTTTCAAGATTCAATACAAGATGCTGCTGATATTTTGAATATAACTTGGGCAGAGGCTATTAATGGAGCTTTAGAGAATTATAGAATATTATTAGAAAAAGTAGAGGGTAAAAGTCTTGTAGAGATATTAGATGAACAATTAAGTCAATTAAATTTAGCAGGAGGCTTTACAGCATCTCCTTTAGTTGGAAATGGTACAGAAACTCCTGCTGATACACTAGGAGATCAAAGTGGAGTTTCAACAAATAGCAATAGTAATGTAGAACAAACTTTTGTAATTCCTGTTTATATTGGAGATGAAAAAGTTGATGAAGTTATTCAAAAATCTACTAATAGACAATCAAATCAGGGTAAGACATTAAGTATTAGCTGATGAGTGTTTCTTTTGATTCCAATGTTGATATAACAGTAGAAATAGCTTTTGACAGTAATCCATTAGATAGTTCTCAAACATATACAGATGTTACTGCTTATTTAAGAAGTTTTGAAACTTCTAGGGGTAGAATATCAGCTTTAACACAATTTCAAACAGGAACAGCTACAGTTGTTTTAGATAACAGAGATAACAGATTCTCTCCTAATCAAACAACACATTATTATGATTCCTCAGCAGGTAGAACAAAAATACAACCACTAAAAAGGTTAAGAATAAGAGCTACTTATAGTTCTACAACTTATGATATATTCAATGGCTTTGTAGAGAGCTTTCCTGTACAGTATGCAGGACAGGGCTATGATGCCTCAACTAAAATTAGAGTAGTGGATGCTTTTAAGCTTTTCTTTAATGCAACTTTGGATGGTGTTGGATGGAGATTAGGTATATCTAAGCTAGGATCTACAACTAGGCTTACACTTACTCAAGCACAGGAATTAAGCTCTGTAAGAGTTAAAAATATACTTGATAGCTTTGGATATAGTAATCAGGCAATATCTACAGGACAGCTACAAGTACAAACTCAACCAGAAACAGATGACTTATTAACAGCTATAAGGAAAGTAGAACAAGCAGAGAATGGTACTTTTTTTATAGGTGCTAATGGAGATGCTACTTTTAGAGATAGAAACTTTAGATTGACTAATACAACAACTCCTAGTGCTACTTTTGGGCAGGGTGGAGGAGAGTTGCCTTATGTTGATATTATGTCTGCTTATGATGATTCAAAAATAATCAATACTGTACAGAGAACAAGAACAGGTGGATCTACTCAAGTTGCTATAGATTCAGACTCTGTTGAGAGATTTGGAGCTCATGTATTAACAGAGTCTAGTACATTAAATGTATCTAATGCAGATGCAGCTTCTATTGCAGAACAAAAGGTAGTAGCTAACTCTATACCTCAAACAACTGTAGAAAGCTTATCTTTTGCTCCACAACAAAACACAGGATTATGGGCTAAAGCATTAGGATTAGATATAGGTAGCTTTGTTGAAGCAAAAGTTACTACACCATCTAGCACAGTAGAAACTTATGATTTGTTTATAGAGAGAATAAAGCATAAAGTTGATGCTAGAAATAAGACTTGGAATTGGCAAATAGGACTTTCTCCTGCTGAAACAGGAGCTTGGATTCTAGGAGTATCTAAGTTAGGAATAGACACAAACATAAGTTATACTTAAAAAAGATTAAAGGAGATATTTTAACATGGCAGCAGGTGGATGGTTTGATTGGAGTACAGGAGATCTAGTAACTGAATCTAGGTTTCAAGACATTCAAGATTCAATTGTCTTTATATTTGCAAGTGAAAGTGCAGCAAACACTGCTCTTACAAACAAAGTAGAGGGAACTGTATTTTATGACACAGGAGCAAACTTACTCAAAGCTTGGAGTGGATCTGCTTGGATTGGTGCAGAAGCAGGAGATATTGAGGGAGTTACAGCAGGAACTAACCTAAATGGTGGTGGAACTTCTGGAACAGTAACAGTTAATCTTGATTCAACAATAGACAGTATTGCACTTAAGGATTATTCAGAAGTTGATGTAGCAGTTACAAGCTCTAGTGGTGTAGTTGCTATAGATATGAACAATGGAAACACAGGATCAATAACTCTTACAGAGAATATTACAGATATAGATTTTACTAATGTACCTGCTAATGGAGTTTCAACATTTACACTTCAAATAACTCAACATGCTTCAAGTGCTAAAACAGTTGCAATTAATGCTGTAACTGTAAATGGTGGAGGAAATGTAACTGCAAAAACAGCAGGTGGTGGTGGATATACAGTTTCAACAGGTGCTAATGCTATTGATTTAGTAACATTTTTGTTCTTAGATGCAGCAACACCATTACTTAATGCACTTCAAGAATTTAGTTAGGAGTAAAAAATGCCATTAGGTGCAGCTAGATTTGGGCTAAGTGGTGCAGATCTAGGTAAATTAGAATTAATACAAACTCAAACTGCTAGTAGTGTTAGCACTTTAACATTTACTTCAATTAAAGAAACTACCTATAATGTTCATTTATTAACAATAGCTAGAATGAAATCTGATGCAGATAATAAAGCAGTAGAAATTACAGTTTCAAATGATGGTGGAAGTTCTTATGAAACTTCTAACTATGATTGGGCTTGGAGATATCAAAAATCTGATGGAACAATGTTAGAAAAAAGAAATACAAGTGGTGGAGATTTTACAATAGTACAAAATGTAGGTAACAGTACAGATGAAGTTTTAAATGGATATGTATATCTTTATAACTTAGGAGATAGTGGAAAATATAGTTTTGTAAATTGGCATTGTTCAGGAATAACACAAGATCCAGATTATATTTCTACTTATGGTGGTGGTACTTATCATCAAGCAGAAACAATAAATGCTTTACAACTTAAATTTTCTAGTGATAATATTGCAAGTGGTGTTTTTTCACTTTATGGAATTAAGGACAGCTAATGGCAGGAAGTTTAGAATTAATAAAATCTGAAACATTATCAGGCTCAGTTGCAAATGTATCTATTACTGATGTTTTTTCAGACAAATATAATGTTTATAAAATTACTATGAATGATTTTTCTACTGCTAGTTCAACTGCAACAGAAACAATTTTAAGATTTATCAATTCAAGTGGAAGTGTTGTAAGTGCAGATTATAAATATTCAAGTTCATATATGCCAGCAGATACAGGTTTTTCTGAAATTATAAGTTCAGCAGTTAGTACAACTGAAATAAGATATGCTATGGGTACAATAGATGACTCCCCACAAGGTGGTAGTGCAGTTCATTATATTTTTAATCCCTTTACTTCAAGTTACACTTATAACACAAATCAATCATCTTCTTTTTATTCAAATCCAAGAAGTCTTGCTAATAAAGGAATTGGTGTTTTAGAAACTACTGCTTCAATTACAGGATTTCAGATTGTCTTTGAAGTAAGTAATGCAAATGCAGGAAAAATATCAGTATATGGAGTTAAATAATGGCAGGTAGTTTAATAGAAATAAGTTCAAATACACTTGGTACAGATACTTCTAGTGTTACTTTATCAGGAATGACAACTGATTATAATGTGTATGTATTTACTTTTAATAATGTTATACCTGATACAGCTGATGCAGATTTACAGTTCAGATTTGATGAAAGTGGAACTCCTAATAGTTCATCTAATTATGATTGGGCTTGGAAATATTTAAGAAGTGATACTACAAATGACAATCTTGGGCAGACTAATAGAGATGTTGTTTTTTTATCAGGCTCTATGGAAAATGACACAGGAACAGGTGGTGCTAATGGTGCAATGTACATTTTTAATCCTAGTAGTTCAGGAGAATATACTTATGCAACTATTGAGGATATTTATTTAGCAGAGGATGGAACTATGTTAGGAATACAGGGTGGAATTGTATTGACACAGGCTACAACAGTAACAGGAGTTCATATTTATTATGATAGTGGAAATCTAAGAAGTGGATCAAGTTTTTCTTTATATGGTTTAAAGAAATAATAAGATAGGAGAAAGATGACAGAGGAACAAGCACTAGCTCAAGCAACTCAAGAAATTGAAGCTGCTAAGCCAATGATGAAACAAGTAAATAATGAGGTTTCTGAATTTAGTAGCTCAGATTATGATCAAGCTATAGAGGACAGAAAAAACTCTATACTTGATGAATATAACAATGGTTACAAGAGATCTAGACAAGAAAAATATCCTAGTTATGGAGAGCAGTTAGATTATATTTATCACAATGGCTTAGAAGCATGGAAAACAGATATAATTCAACCAATAAAAGAAGCTCATCCAAAGCCAGATTCTCCATAAATTTGTCTTAGTATTTAACTAACCTACACTTATAGGAGGTTGAATAATGACTTTATTACAATACTCTGAACAGCAGGGAAAGAAGCCTACAGGGCAATTTTCAGCAACTAGATTTATATTAGATGATCCAGAAGCTAAAAAAATCTTTCTTAAAGTGGCAAAAGAAGCTGAATCAGAATATATTTCAGATACTTTAGCAGCTCAATATTTAGTAGATCAATATGAGCAATTCAAACATCTCAATTACAACACAGTAAGGAGATACTTTAGGGATTATAGAGATGGCAGAATCAAATAACCTTAAAAAGTTTGCTGAAACTGTACAGGATAGAGATCCTAGAAAGTCTAAAAAGAAAGTTAATCATCCAAAAGGCTTTGAGCCATCAGCTTCTTTTAATCAAGCTACAAGATCAGGAGAGATAGTATCTCAACCTCAGAAATCTAATGATATTGATTGGAAAGAGCAATTAGAAAGCTATTTTGGTAAAGATGCCCATAAATACAAAGTTATAGAAAATCAAGCAGAAATAAGGTATTGGGATTCCAATATTGGTAATGGCAATATAGAGAGGCTTTATTACTTTAAAGCAAAAATAGTTTCTAGTGATGAATATATGCCAGATGAGGACTTTAAGAAGCTCCTAGCAAGTGCAGGTAGGTTAAAAAAACAAGATAAAAAAAAGCCTGTAAAAGATTCTAAAACATTCTGTATAGCACTAGCAGATTTTCAAATAGGCAAAGAGGGTACTGAGGAAGCAATAGAGAGGTTTATGGACTATATTCCTAAGATTAAGGCACAAGTTAAGCAGATCCAGAAAGTAGAGCCATTAGAACAGGTATTGTTTGCAGGACTTGGAGATCTAGTTGAATCCTGTTCAAATCATTACAATATGCAAGAATTTTCCACAATAATGGATGAAAGATCTCAGCAAAAAGTAGCTAGGAGAATGATTTATACAATAATTAAAGAAATTATGCCATTGTTTAGTAAGGGTGTAGTTTGTTTTATTGGTGGTAATCATGGAGAAAACAGAAAGAATGGGAGAGCTTATACAACTTTTGCAGATAATAAAGATGTAATGTTGGCAGAGGAGCTTCAAGAAATATTTAAAGAATCTCCTGCATACAGTAAAAGTTTAGATTTTATTATTCCAGACAATGAATTGCACTTAACAATAGAAATTTCAGATGTTGCCATCTTGCTATTACATGGGCACCAAATGAGGGGAGCAGGGAATTCACAAGCTAAAGCAAGAAAATGGCTATCAGATCAAGCTTTTTCTAGAAATGCAACTGCTGATGCAGATATAGTTTTACATGGGCATTACCATTATTTTTCAGCTTATGAAAGCTCTGATAGGTTAATACTACAAGCTCCAACATTAGATTCAGGCTCAGAATGGTTTGAAAATACAAAAGGGGACAAATCTAGGGCAGGAATGCTAACTTTTGTAATTGGAGGAGAAGCTAAGTGGGACTATATTAAGGTAATAAGGTAAATATGAAACTTGAAGTATTAAGATTTAATAGTGGTACAACATTCACTTCTGGATTGCTATTTGATGTAACAGACAATGTAAGATCCTTTTTAAGCTACACAATGGAGGATCAATATAATCCAACAAAGATTTATGGAGAAACAAGAATACCTGCAGGAACTTATAAGCTAACACTAAGAGCTGAGGGAGGTTTCCACAATAGGTACTCTACTAGATATGCTGATAGACCAGATTGGCATCAGGGCATGATTTTAGTAAATAATGTTCCAAATTATTCTTATGTGCTTTGGCATGTAGGGAATAGCCCAAAAGATACAAAAGGTTGTTTATTGCTATCAAAAACTCAGAAAGATGCTTTTGGAGGAGCTTCCAGAGCTGCTTATGAGGAAGTATATCCTGTTGTGAGAGATGCAATTCTTTCTGGAGAGGAAGTAACTGTAACTTATAAAAACTTTGATGGATCTATTGTTTCTAATAAAGCAACAGATGATGTTGTAAATATATCTCAAGTTTCTAAGAATCAGGAGGATATAATGAATATATTATCTACAGAAATAAAACATCTAAAGGCAGAAGTCAAAGCACTTAGACAAGCAATCATACTAAAGGGAATGCAAGTTAAATAATTTAACTCATTCACAATCATGAATATAAAATGTAATTCCTGTATGGAAAAACTAGAATTAATTAATAATGCTTTTGTATGTATTAAAAAAAAGTGTATTCAATTTAAGAAAATACAAACAAAGATAAAAGAGGAGGAATAAGGTATGAGTGATGAAATGAAAGATATGCTTGAAAGAGCAGTTTGGACTTTTATAGAAGCTTTTATTGGAGCTTTAACAATATCCCCACTTGTAGGAGTAGATGCTAATGCTTTACAATTAGCTGCTATTTCTGGTGGTGGTGCAGCTTTAGCTGTTATAAAGACTTATGCAAAGAAAAAAGTAAGTTAGAATAAATATAAGGGATTCAAGCAATTGATTTCCTTTTAGTTACAAGTAGCAAAAAAAGAGGAGATTTGTATCTCCTCTTTTTTGTTAAGCAGGTTGAGGTTGATTAGGGCTACAATGAACATACACAAAGGGGTATGTATATGAATATCTCCACCTGCTCATTAATAACTATAACAAAGCTCTGGAACAAAAATTAATTTATTTCAGTTTATGCCTTTTTGTCTTAACTGTAGTTTATAGTGTTATACACAAATAAACTTTTTCTGTAGCTTTTAAAAAGAGATAGTTGATTAGGATCTTAACAACAGAGGATTAGCTACACCTCAAAAGAACTAGGGTTAAAGCCTATTATTCCACATATATAAATGCTACTAAATTTAGTGTTCTGGTTTTTGGGAGGGAGTGGCACAGGGTTAGTTCCACCTACAACCAACACAACAACACTTACTCAACATAGCCCAAGCCCTTTTACTAGGCTTGGGCTTATTAATCTTAATTTCTACTTTTAATGCTTGACAATGTGACAAATATTTGGGACAATTAAGTATAAAGATTAGGGAGATACATAAATGTTAAAATTTGTTTGTTTTAATTGTAGAGATTTATTTAGTTATGATTTTAAATCTAAATTTACTGTAAATATAGGAAATAGTGGTGCATCTAAAATTTGTTTAAATTGTGCATCTAATTTAAATATTGATGATTATAAGAAAAAATATAAATCATTTAAGGAGGTTAAATAATGATGATTCAAGAATGGATCTATCTAGGGCTAGTTCTTTATGGAGTAGTAGCTCTAATAATAACAATTCTATTTACTTGGATGTGGATAGAGGAAAAGCTGTTAAATAAAAAGACAGACTTTGAAACAAGACTACACAGAGGAGAGATCCTTAGTAAAGGAAATATTTTCTAATGTATCCACTTAAAAGAAAAAATAAGTTTAATTGGGCTTATAAGTTTTTATATTGGAATGGGGATGAAAATATTGTTTATCTTTATACAATAGAAACTAAAGAGGGTTTTCAAGTTGCAGAAAGTGCAGCTTGGGGAAATGCAACTTTTGATGGTTGCAATAAAATGAAATATATAGGGAAAAATAAAATGGAGGTTGAAAATGGCACAAATGCCTAAGTTCCTAGAGGACTATACAACTGTTGATGAACTTATCAACAAAATGAATACAGAATATCCAGAATGCAGATTAATTGCAGAAATGATTGGATATGGAGATGATTGGGTAATATTTAAAAGCTCATTCTATGAAACAAAAGAGGACACAGAGCCAAAAGCTGTAGCCTATGCAAAGCAGACAAGCAAAGATCATAATTCTTGGTTTGAAATGGCTAACACAAAAGCTAATGGCAGGTGCTTAAGAATTGTATTCTCTGAATCTACTTTAGCTGAGGAAATGATAGGAATAGCTCCTAGTAAAGATGCAGCTCCAGAGAAATCTAATTTAGATAAGAAAATAGAAGTATTAGAAGCTGAGGGATTAGTTACTGATATTTCACACAAAGCACAAGCTGTAATGAATAGTATTAAAGACTTTGCTATGGATTGCACAGCTCAAGATATAGACAAAGCAAGACTTTATACTGCTAGTGCTTTAACTGAGCTAGGAATAAGAAAAGAGGATGTATCTATTACTAACTTACAAGCAGTAAAAGATAAGATTCAAGATATTTCTAACTCTGAGAAATCAGCATAATGTTAGGTTTATTTGCTAGGAATAAGCATAGTTTTACTGAAATGCTTTTTTTAGAGAAAGATATATCAGAATTTAGAAAAATTAGATATATTTTAGAAGTAGAGGGCAGGATTTGTTCATTAGATCCAGAGTTTTCTACTTCTGGAAACTTAAGAAAAGCTGTGCATAGATTAAATAGAGATTACAATTCTAAAATTTATAAAGAGGAGTGTAATTGTAATTTTAAGGTTAAAGGTAAACTAAATATGGATGGAACTCCAAGAAAGCATTATGCCTATATAAAAGATTGGGCATCATAAATTGATAGAACTTTTATTAACTTGCTCATTGTTAGGTACTGTTCATTTTAACCTAGATGAAGTAACTGATATATATAAAGTATCTAATCAATGTGAGTTAATAGAACAGGTGCAGGAGTGGATTCCATTAGTTAATATCCACTTTAAAGAGGATGAAGCTCTTGCATTAACTGTTATTTATTGTGAAAGTAGAGGATATGCTAATGCTACAGGCTATAACAGAGATGGCTCAATAGATCAGGGTTTGTTTCAATTTAATAATAGAACTGAGAAATGGCTTGAGGATGATATCTATAATAAAGACTTAGATATGTATGATCCAGAAACTAATGTAAAAGCTGCTAGATGGCTTTCCTATTATGATGGTTGGTTTCATTGGAACAGTAGTAAGCATTGTTGGGGGAGATATGGTTAATGCTAACAATAGGAGAGATTTTAAAGCAGAGGAATATGATCTTTATGATGTTAGAAAAGCTAGACCATTCTGGAATCAAGTCTGTGAAGCTAATAATTGGCAGGTTATAAAAGATGAGGAGGACTTTGCAGAGGACTATGTTTGTAAAATACTTAATAATCTTTATGTTATGGAGCTTCAGGTTGTTGGTTATTGGCATAATTTTGACAAAGATTATATAAGTAATTTATGGATTTCAGCAAGTAAAGTAGATAATCTAAAAAAGAAAGCACAGGCAAAGAATACAAGATCAGGATTAATATTTCTTAATTGTGTTCCAAATAGGTTTATAGGCATAGATATAGAGGAAATAAAAGAATCCTACAAAGTAAATAAGGCTTCTGGAGAGAAATCATATAAAATTCCACTACAAAAGATTTATTATCTTTATAAAGAATTGCTAGATAGAAATTTCTGTGATTGCTTAGAAAATCACATAGATATTATGGAGCAGGGTAATGGTAGAATCCCAATGGCTCAAAGAAATGTAAATTTAAGAGGTAAAAATGGAATATGCTGCTGATGAAATAAATTATGGCTATAGAGCCATCATAATGCTGATTAATTCTGAACATACTCTTATAGATAAGATTGAAAATATAAAAGAGATTGATGGAACAAAAGAACATCCATTGTTCGGTACAAGTCAGGGTGGAGTAACTTTCTCTATGATGCTTAAAGGTATGCAAACACTTGTAGAGATTGTATTGAATAAGGGAGATAGATTTGATATAAACACTATGACAGAGCTTGGAAGTGCAACTGTTATAGATGAAACTGTTGAAACTCTATATAATTTTTTACATATTTTTTATACAAACTTAAAAGATGATGAGAACAAACTACTTAGAGAGGCATTAGATCCTCATAGTTACAGGAAAGCTGCTAAAAAAATGCACTATAGAGAAATGTTTGGGGATGATATACCAGAACATTGAATACAAGAAGCATCAAAAAGTTAAGTTTGTAATTCCTACAGATTTAAGAATTATAGATCCACAGACAAAAAAGATACTCTGGAAATATGGCACAATACAACTATTTGCAAATAATAAAATTTCTGCATGGGTACTAGAAAACAACACAAAAGAGCCTATTAGAATTTCATTATTTTGTATCTTGCCTGTACATTGATATTATATGAAAGCACAAGTTAATTTAAGTCAAGTATTGCAGGGTGGTTTAGCTGCATTAGTTGGATGGTTATTTAAAACTGTTAATGATTTGCAGCAAGAAGTAGCTGTTTTAATGGTACAAATAACAGATGCTAAAGAGGATTTAATGTCTTTAGCTATGAGGGAACAAGAACTAAATTCAGCAATAACTGAGATTCTTATAAAACTAGGTGGCTAGTTTGGATAAAGATTTTATACTTCCTGATAATTTAATTACAGACAATCCTGTTTTTATAGATACATCACAAGAATTTGAGAATGATTGTGGAGATGCCTGTAAAATATGATTAGTAAAATAAAAGATAATCTTGCAATAGTTGTTACTGCTATAACTCTTATGGGATCTATTGGAGCAGGAGTTCAAAGCTTAGGAGCTGTTATAAATACTCTTACAAACATAGATGAGAGAATGAACACTATTGAATATGATTTTCAAGCTCTTAAAGAATCAACAATGGTTTCTAATGATATTGCTGTTCTTTATGAGAAAATATATGCTCTTGAGCAAGAGGCTTATAATTCAGAGTTTTTAGAAACAGAATTAACAACACTAAGAGCTAATTACCAGAACTTAGAGTCAGAAGTAAGAGATTTAGAATGGAAAGTTGAGGATTTTCAGGCTAGATATATTTCTGAGCTAAACAATCCTCCTCAAGATTCACAAGCTTATGAGCTAATGAAGTGGGAATGGCAAGATCTGCTAAAGAAAATAACAACTTTAGAGAATAATCAGCTTGAATCATGGGAGTTTGATAACTTAAGAGATAGAATTACCTATCTTGAAGCTTATATGCACAATCACTAATGAATTATATTTGTATTAATCTTTGCTGTGGTTGTAGTTTGCATTGTAAAAACAAATAATAAGTTATACTTAATCTATGGATTATATAGATGATATGTCTTTAGCTTTACCTAATCAACAACAAGTAGGAGAATCTAATATTGATTTTAAAAGATTTCAGTATTATTTAGGTTTAGGTGCAGGTAGAACACTACCTAGAGTTGCACAAAATTTCAGTTTGTCAGAGAGGAGAATATACCAAATCTCTGCTAAGAATCAATGGTTAGATAGAGTCAAAGCTATTAATAAAATGCTAAATGAACAAATAATTGGGGAAGTTTTTGCTCAAGTAGGAGAAACTGCAAGAGATCTAGCTAATGAGCTTAAGCCTGTAATTTTTAGAATTATTAATGAAATAAATGAAAGAGATTTAGCATCACTCAATCCTACTGAATTAAAAGGATTGTTAGATGTTTGCTATAAGATGATAAGCCAAATCTATGGCTTAGGTACTCCACAAGTAACAGTAAATCACATAGAACAACCACAGATTAAGTTCAAGTGGGATTGGGAGCAGGATGATGATACCTTTTCCTGATAAAAAATATAAAATTATCTATGCAGATCCTGCTTGGAGTTATTGGAGTGGTGGAAAAAAAAATCAAAGTAATCATTATTCAGTTATGACTATTGATGATATAAAAAATATGCCTGTTAATGATATTGCTGATAATGATTGTATTTTATTTATGTGGGTTACTTTTCCAATATTAGATAAAGTATTTGAAATTGCTAAAAATTGGGGTTTTGAATATGCAACTAATGGTTTTACTTGGGTTAAAAAAAATAAAATTTCAGATTCATGGTTTTGGGGTTTAGGGCAATGGACTAGAAGTAATGCTGAACTATGTTTAATTTTTAGAAAAGGTAAGCCTAAAAGAATATCTAAATCTGTTCATTCAGTTATTGATGCAAGAATCATGGAACATTCTAAAAAGCCAGATGAAGTTAGAGATAAAATAGTAGAACTTGTTGGAGATTTACCTAGAATAGAACTTTTTGCAAGAGAAAAAGCTGATGGTTGGGATGTTTGGGGTAATGAAGTCTGATGAGCCAGATTATTGAGGCTACTCCACCTGATTTACATTCTGGACAATTAGAAGTTATAAAAGCATTAGATGAACACAGATTTATAATTGCTGTTTGTGGTAGGAGATGGGGTAAAACTACTTTATCTTTAGTTGCAGCAGTAGATCAAGCATTGAAAGGTTTAAAAGTTTGGATTATCTTTCCTGTATATCCACAGGCTTTAGAGTCTTGGCTTAATCTAAAAAGCTTAGTCAGACAATTACCTGAGGACTATGCAGAAACAAGAGAGGTAGAGAAAAGAATAGTTTTAGCTAATGGTGGATCTATACAGATTAAATCAGCTAATAAGCCAGAAACTCTTAGAGGTGCAGGTGGTATATCTTTAATAATCTTTGATGAGGTAGCTTATCAAGATAAAGAAACATGGGATACAGTTAGACCAATCTTATCTGATAGCTTAGGCAAAGCTTTGTTTATATCAACACCTAATGGCATAAATTGGTTTTATGAGTTGTTTGATAATGCTAAAAGGAGAGCTGATTGGAAAGTATTTCATTATCCTACAGAGCAATCTCCTAGAATAAATAAAGATGAGTTAGCACAAGCCAAAGAGGAGTTAGGCTCAATGGTATATGCTCAGGAGTTCTTAGCAGAATTTACAGAGGTAGGACACATGTTTAAAAGAGAATGGTTTAAGTATTATGACACTATTGCAGGAGATGATCCTGAGTATGTCTTAGGAGATGAAGTAGTAAAGCATTCTGAGCTATCTATCTTTGGCACTATGGACACAGCTTTGAGTATTAAAGAAACTGCTGATTACTCAGTAATAATAACAGTAGGATCTACTCCTAGTGGTAAGCTTTTAGTAATGGATGTATTCAGAGCTAGATTAGAAGCTCCAGAGTTACTCCCACAGATAGAAGCAAAGATTGATGAATACAATATGTCTTGGTTGGGAGTGGAGGATTCTAGTTTTGGTTTAGGAATAATTCAGATGGCTAGGAGGCAGGGTTTGCCTATAAGGAACTTAAAAGCAGATAAAAGTAAAACTGCTAGAGCTGTACCTGCAGCTGCAGGTGTAGAAAATGGCACTATATGGTTTTTGAAAAATGCTAAATGGCTTGTAGAATTTGAAAGAGAATTAACTAGCTTTCCATCCTCTGGATCTCATGATGATATGGTGGATGCCTTAGCTTATGCAGCTAGGTTTGGAATAGTTAGAAAGACAAATTGGAGTGTAACCTAATTGGGAATTAGAGATAATATTAGAGGCTTCTTTGCTCAGGAAGTACAAACAGAAAAGAAATCTGGGCAGTATCCAACATCACAAGTAGTATTTCCATTCAATACTGATGCAGGTTATTTTAGTGGAGTCAATCAAATGAGCCCAGAGGGTAACTCAGCTGCTCTTGCTTGTTTAAATGTACTTGGTACAGCTTTTAGTGAGCCACCACTTAAAGTATATTTAAAGACACAAGAGGGAGATGAATATATTAATAAGCATCCTGCTGCAATACTTTTAGAGAATCCTAATCCAAATATGACAGCTTCTCTACTGAATAACTACATTGTTACTTCTGTAGCTGTGTCTGGAGATGCTTTCTTACTTAAACTTAGAAATGAATCAGGAGCTGTAATTCAACTTATTCCTCTACTTCCAGAGATGGTTGAAGTAAAAGGCAACACAGAACAGTTAATAACTAAATATGAATATAAGCAAAAAGGCAACACTATGACCATATTGCCTGAGGATATGATTCACTTAAGAGAGAGAATAGATCCTAGAAACCACAGGAGAGGATTATCTCCTCTTAGATCAGTAATGGTAGAAGTATTAGGAGATGCAGCAGCTTCACAGATGGGAGCAGCTTTAGTTAAAAATACAGGTGTTCCTAGTGTTGTTATATCTCCAAAGAATGATTTATCTATGACAAGTGATGAAGCTGAGAACATAGCTGAGGTATTTGGTAGGAGATTTGGAGGAGAGAATAGAGGCAGACCATTAGTAATATCTGGTGGAGAAGTAGATATAAAAACTCTTTCTTTTAGCCCTAAAGATTTAGAAATAGGCAAACTGAGATACATCAATGAGGAGAGAATATCTGCTGTGCTAGGTGTTCCTGCAATATTAGCAGGACTTGGTGCAGGACTAGAGAGAGCAACATACTCTAATGCAAAAGAGCTTAGAGAGTTCTTTACAGAACAAAAGCTAATTCCTATGTGGAATCACTTTGCTAATGAATTTACTAAACAATTATTACTACAAGACTTTGAGGACAACTCAGATTACTGCTTTAAGTATGATCTTTCTAATGTAAGAGCTTTAAGTCAAGATGAGGATGCAACTATGCAGAGAGTTGTAACAGGATTTAATGCAGGATTTGTAACTGTTAATGAAGCTAGACAAGCTAATCAGTTACCTGCACTAGACAATGGAGATTACTTTGTAAGAAATATGACTATTGCAGAAGTTCCTGTAGATGGAACAGATGTAACAATGTATCACAATGGAGATACAGAATATGCTTCTGATGAAACTGTTGAGGAAAAAGCTGAGGAAGTAGAAACAAAAGTAGATAAAGTTCCTAGTTATATACAAAAGAATGCACAAAGAGGATTAGATCTCTTAGAGTTTGCAGGTAGTGGCTTGACAGATAAAACAAAGAGAGAAGCCAGAGAAATGGCTAGTGGAAAGATTAGTGATAACAAAGTTGTAAGAATGGCAGCTTGGTTTGCTAGGCATGAGGGAGATTTAGATTCAGAGAAAGCTAATGATTATCTTAATGGAGATAGTGATAGACCAACAGCAGGGCAGGTAGCTTGGTTGTTATGGGGTGGAGATATATCTAAGAGTAACAAAATGAGAGCTGCTAATTGGGCTACTAAAGAAGCAGATAAAGTTAAAGAAAATAAAACAATTAATTATCCACTATATGGATGGCAAGAGCCAACAGTAAAGATACTAGGACTTCCTACTGTTAAACACTACAGAACAGAGATAGAAAAGAAAGAACTCTGGAAAGCTATAAATGGATTAGAGAATGCTTGGAGTGAGTATATGTCTAATATTTATGCAAAAGAACTTAACAGACAAAAGAGAGGCTTATCTAATGTTGCTAAAGGTAGTCATGATTTAGCTGCACTAGAAACTAATGTAGATATATTCTTAAATGAATCTAAGTTTGATAAAGAGTTATTACCATTGTTTTATTCTCTTGGGGATGATATGTCAGTAAGAACTTGGGATAATCTTTTTCCTGCACAGGAAAACTTTAAAGCAGCAGATCCTGTTGATTTAGGAGTACAGATTGATGAGGAACAAGCAATAAGAACTGTATTTGGAACTCTATCAGGCTTACTTCCAGAGGGCAGGACTATAAAGAAAGTTGTTGAGAGTGGCTTTTATAGAGGACAAAGAGAAGTTCCTGCTGAAGTTAGATCCCTATTTCAAGATTCACAAGCAGCTAATTTTGTGCAAGATAATGCTAAGAAAGTTATGAATGACTTAAATGCAACTACTAAGAAAAGAATTACTACACAGATAACAAAGACAATAAAAGAGTTTGAGGAGCTTGGAATAGTTAATCCTGTTGCAGGTACTCCTGATGGAGATAAGTTTTTTAATGAGTTAGCTAAAAGAATTAATACAGTTCTAGGAGGACAGAACTTAGGTAGAGCTAAGAATATAGCTAGAACAGAAGTTGGTAAAGTTAGTTCTTGGAGTCAGCAAAGAGCTGCTAAAGCTACAGGCAAGACTTTAGAAAAAGAGTGGGTATCTAGGAGAGATGGAGTTGTAAGAGAAGCACATTTTGAGCTAGACAATCAAAGAGTTCCTCTGAATAGTTTTTATCTGTATAATGGTATTAAGTTGGATGCTCCTAGAGATCCTAATGCTCCAATTAGCTTAATTGCTAATTGTAGATGCACAGAAGCTTATATTGAGGTAATAGATGAATGAAATAGATAGACCAGAGAATCTTTCTTTTAAGAATGCTCCTATTGAGCTAAAAGAGGATGGAGATACAAGATACATAGAAGCAGTTTTTTCATTATTTGACACTATAGATAGTGATAATGATGTAACTAAAGCTAATGCTCTTAGATCAGGATATACAGGCAATAAAGTGCCATTAGTATGGAATCATGATTGGAGTAAAGTCATTGGTAGAGGTGTTATAGAAGCAGATAATCAAAAAGCTGTGTTTAAAGGATATTTTTTAAATACTGAAGCAGGTAAAGAAGCTTATGAAACTGTAAAGGCTATGCAAGATATGCAGCAATTCAGTTATGGCTTTCAAGTAATGAAATCAGAAAAAGGAACTCATATTGACTCTAAAGGAGAGGAAGTTCCTGTGAGAGTGCTACAAGATGTAAAAGTCTGGGAAGTATCTCCTGTTTTAGTAGGAGCACAACAAAATAGCTTTGTTCAAGCTCTTAAGTCAGGCTTAGAGCCTTATGATGATCCAGATGAGGAAATAGATGACACAGATACAGAGTTTGAGGAAGTACAAGAATCTGATGAAAAATATAAAAAATGTACTTATGGAAAAGATGGCAAATGTGCCAAAGAAAAAGATTTAGAGATTTCAAGTGAATCTGATACAGGTATCAGTAAATCATCCCAACAGGGTATGAGGCTTGGAGAACATGCTGTAGCTTCTCTTGAGGAGTTAAAGGCATTCACAGAGAGGATTGAGGATCTTGCATCCTTAAAAAACTCTGAAAAAAAGACACTTAGCCAGAAATCTACAGAGATGGTAACTACATACATAGCAGGACTAAATGCAATTTATTCTAAGTTGGATGATGTCTTAGCTGAGTTTGGTTATGATCCTGTTAAAGATAATGAGCTATTCATTGATGTTCAAAAGAACATTATGAAAAATAACTGAAATAGGAGAAAATAATGGCAACATTAAAAGAAATGAGAGCTGAAAAAGCTATCAAATCAGAGGAACTTGCTAGAATTTTTGATTCTGTTAAGGATATGTCTGAACTTTCATCAGATCAAAAAGAGGAAATCAAAAATAGAAATGATGAATTAGCTTCTTTAGGGGACAAGATTACTGAATTACAGGATCTTGAATCTGTTAAGAGTGCTAACAATGATGATATGGAAGCTTCTAAAAAAGTTTCTGGAATGCCTGTATATGGAGAGCCAGAAGTTGAAGCTCCAAAATCACTTGGACAACAATTCTTAGATTCAAAAGCTTATAGTTCTTTTGTTGATCATGGTATAAAGAATGTGCCTTTTGAGGCAAAAACTACTATGACTACTTCTGTTTGGACTAGAGATACTGTTTATCAACAGGTTATACCTGCTATTGAGCCAGATCCTAATCCTGCATTAGACTTAGTAGATTCTATTAATACAGATCAAACAACCTATTACTTTTTGCAAGAATCAGCAACAAATAATGCTGCAGAAAAAGCAGAAGCTGCTGCAGCTCCAGAGGATGCTTTTACTTATAGTGCTGTTACAGCACCTGTAAGAAAATTCATCACAACTTTGCCTATAACAGCAGAGTTGCTTGAGGATCAAGCAGGAGCAAGAGCATACTTTGATGGCAGACTTGCAAATCATGTAATGCAAAGATTAGAAAAACAATTCCTAATTGGTGGTGGTGTAGCTCCAGATATTAAAGGACTTACACAACAAACAGGAATCAATACAATCACTTACACAGCAGGAGCATATCCAGCTAATGCAGGTGGTAAATTGAGAACAATCCTAGAGGGTATTAAAGATATTGAAGTTAATGGAAAATTAGCTCCAGATGCTATCTTGATGAGCCCAGCTGCTTATGAAGCACTTGCTGGACAAGTTGATGGCAACAATAACTTTATGCTTGGTGTATCTGCTCAAGCAGGTAGCCCAACTATCTGGGGATTACCTGTTGTGAAATCATCACAAATTGGTGGAGCTGTTTCTACAACTATTGATGTAGTTGTAGGTAAGTTTGGTGGATCTTTAGCTGCTAACCATGTATTCAGGAGAGGAATGGAATTACAAATTTCTGATTCTGCTGCTGATGGGGACTTTGGCAAAGATATCCTTACTGTTAAAGCATCTTTAAGATATGCTTTAGCTGTGTATAAGCCACAAGCTTTCACAAGAATTAATGATATTGAATAATAGCTAATTAATATGGAAAATAAACAGAGTCAATCTTTTGTTATGAGTAATGAAGTGATTGGCTCTGCTTTCCATAAGGAGAATAAAAATATGAAGTTTATAGAAAAAGAATCAGATTTTGTTTGGCAAGATAATGCCACAGGCAAATTTGGTAAAGGTAAAAATTGCCCATTCCAAAGTGGAGTTCTTATAGCAAGTATGGGAGATCCTGTACCTGATGTTAAGATTGCACCTAAAAAAGCACCTGCACCTAAAACAAAAGCTGTAAAGCCATCAGAAAATAAATAACTTTAAGGAGTAGATATTGAGTCATCAATATGTAGATAAGAACACCTTAAAGACATGGATGGGCTTATCTGGATCAACACAAGATAATAATTTAGATTATGCACTAGATGCAGCTTCTGCTGCTATTGATGCTTATACAGGCAGACAATTTACAATTTCAGGCTCAGTAGAAACTAGATTGTATGATTGTGAATTTATGGATTATGCAGATGTTGATGATATTGCTACAACAACAGGGCTTATAGTTAAAACACTTAATGCTGATGGCTCAGTAAATGAAACACTTACTTTAAATACAGATTATTATTTAGCACCTTACAATGCAGATAAAGTAGATCCTATATTGCCATTTACTAAAATAATTATGGCTATAGAGAAATCAGGTAAGGTTTTACCTACAGAACATAGACAGGGTTTATCAATTACAGCTAAGTTTGGTAGCCCAATACAAGAGGGAGCAAATCCTGTTCCTGCTGCAGTTGCACAAGCAACACTAATACAAGCCTCAAGATACTTTCAGAGAAAAAATAGCCCAATGGGTTTTTCTGGTAATCCAGAAACAGGACAACCTGCTGTGGTATTTTTATCAGAACTTGATCCAGATGTTAAGAATTTAGTTAAATCATTTAAGAAAACAACAATAACTCTTGCATCAGGCAGACCTTATGTTGGACTTACTGCAATCAATACCAATAGACAGTATGACAGATGAAGCTAACACTAGAGGGAGCTTTAGACTTATCTAGGTCTATAAATTCACAGACAATCTGGAATAAAAGAAGTACAGATTATTTTAATGAACTAGCAAAAGAACTTAAGCAAGATTCTTTGAATGCACTATCAAATAAGCCATCTCCTCAATCTAATGCAGGTAGAGGTAACAAAAACACAGGAGCAACTAGGAGAAGTGTATTTACAGCTAAGTTAGGTAATACAAACAGGCTTAGGATGTCAGAGGGCTTCAAATTAGCTACAGATAAACAATATGCACCTTTTATTCATGGAAAGCCAATATATAGAGGATTTAGCCCTGTTAAGAAAACTAGACCATTCTTTCCACCATATCAAGAGGGATCTAGTCTTGCTAGGTGGGCTAAGAGAGGACAACCTAAAATGAATCCTTTTCTTGTAGCTAGAGCAATATCTAAAAGAGGTTTAAAGATGAAGCCATTTATTGGTGGTGTAGTCTATGAGAAGCAGAAAGAGATTAAGGACAGAGGGCAAGAGATGTTAGAATTGATTGCAAGAGATATAGCTAGGAGTGTTAGATAATGGCAGCTTTGACAAGTATTAGAGATGGACTTAAAACAAGATTAGAAACTATTTCTGGACTTACTGCAAGTGAGTTTGTGCCAGATTATATAGTACCTCCAATAGCTCTAGTAGCTCCATTAAATACTCTCAACTATGATTCAACAATGGCAAGAGGTGCAGATACTTATGAAATTCCTATAGTTGTGTATATATCAAGAATTGATGCTCAGACTTCACAAGATGAGGTAGATGCTTACTTAGCTTCATCAGGTGCTACATCAATTAAAGCTGCTATTGAGGGAGATCCAACTTTGGGAGGTGCAGCTATGTCTGTTAGAGTTATAAGTGCAACTGATTATGGAGAGTATGAAGTAACACAGGGAACTAGCTATCTTGGTGTAACATTCAATGTAGAGGTAATAGCATGAAAATTAAAATATTATTAGGAAGTGATTTCCTACTAGATAAAAAAGAAGTAAGAGCAGAAGCAGGAGAAGTTTTAGACTTGCCTGATAAAATAGCTAAAGCATTAATTAAGAATAATGCAGCAGAAAAAGTTAATAGTAAAATGAAAAGAGCTAGAACTAATGATGGTAAATTTATTAAAGATGATCCATCAACAGTAGAAAATGAAGCTTGGATAGAGGAGAAATAGATGCCTAGTTTTACACATGGTAAAGATGCAGTAGTAATTTTAGATAATACTAATCTTTCAAATACACTAACAGATGCTTCTTTATCACTTACAGCTGATGTAGCTGAAACAAGCACATTCTCTAATTCATCAAAAACTTTTGTAAGTGGCTTAAAGGATGGCACAGCTACCTTATCAGGTTACTTTACAACATCTAGCCCAGATGCCAATGCAGAGTATTTAGCTCAACTTGGAGGATCTGGGGCAGCATTCTCTATAGCACCTATAGGATATACAAGAGGGGATGCTGTGTCTTTTGGAACTACTATTGCAACATCTTATGACAGAAGTGCAGATGTAGGCTCAGTAGTTTCAGTAGCAGTAGCATTTCAATTTGATGGAGATGCTTTTAATGGTAAAAGTATGGTAGCTCCTGCAGCTTTTACATCAACATCAACACAGACCTCAGTAGATTTTGGAGCAGCAGGTACTAATGGAGGAGGTGCAGTTTTACATGTTACAGCAGCAAGTGGAACAAGCCCAACATTAGATGCTAAGATTCAAACAAGTTCTGATAACAGTTCCTTTTCTGATTATATTACATTTACTCAGGCAACAGGAATGACATCAGAACTAAAGACAAGTGCAAGTGCTCCTGCTAGGTATGCTAGAGCTGTTCTAACAATAGGAGGATCATCTCCTAGTTTTACAGTAGCTATAGGATTTGCACAGGGATAAATTAAGGAAATAGAGGAGAGGATAAATGCCAACATTTACACATGGAAAAAGTGCAGCTTTTAAAATAGATGACTCTGGAGGAACATTAAGAGATATTTCTAATGTTTTAACAGATGTTGCTGTTTCAAGAACTGCTGATGTAGCTGAGGTTTCTGCATTTTCTAATAGTTCTAAAGCTTTTGTAGCAGGACTAAAGGATGCAAGTATCACTATATCAGGATCTTTTGATGCAACTGTTGATGGTTATCTCAAAGCTATACTAGGAGTAGAGGGAGATTTTGAGTTCTATCCAATAGGAACTACAGGAGGAAATCCTAAAGCTTCAGGAAAAGCAATAATGACATCTTATGATAGAACACCAGATGTTGGAGGAGCAGTAAGCTTCTCAGCTGCTTTTCAAGTTAGTGGAGATGTAACTGAGGGAACTGCTTAAAATATAACTTAAGTAATTCACAACAGAAAAGAGGTTATCATGAAAAGACTTAGCATGGATGATATATCTAATGCACCATCTTTACCAGAGAAAGAGATTGAAATACCTGAATGGGATGCAACAGTATTAGTTACAGGTTTAACTAAAGCTGATGCAGTAGAGATTAATGAACTATCTGAAACAGATGGAATAAGAGATGAAGTCTTATTTGAAAAACACCTTTTGTTAAAAGGTTTAAAAGATCCACAGCTTGATGATTTAGAACAGGTTGAGGAGTTTTATAGTAAAGCTACACCATCAATAGTAGATAAAGTTCTTATAGGGATCTATAGGTGTATGGCTTGGACTAAGGAGGATCAGGCTTCTATAGCCTCTGAGTTTCCAGAATAATACAGAGTTGGCTTTTGAATTTAGACTAGCTTTAGATTTAGGCATGACAGTTGATGCTCTTAGAAAAAATATGAGTATGCAAGAATTTGAGTCTTGGAAGTTATACTACATAGATAGAAACAAAAAAGAGCAGAAAGCTATCACAGAAGCTAATGCTAGAAGTAAATTGAGGAGATAATGGCTAGAGCAACTTTGGAGATGTTCCTAAAGCTAACAGGAGCTAATAAAACATCTCAAGGATTAGATAAAGTATCAAAATCTACTAAAAAATTAGATAAAGATGTAGATGATACTTCTAAATCAAATGCAAAATTTGCTGCAGGGATGTCAGGGCTCAGTAAAGCAGCAGTTGTAGGTGCAGCAACAATAGCAGGAAAATCTCTTTTAGATTTCTCTATGTCTGCTATTCAAGCAGCTAGTTCAGCTCAAGAAGCTGCAGGAGCTTTTGGAACAACTTTTGGACAAGCATCAGAGCAACTTAATCAACAATTAGCAAAAAATGCTAATCTATTTGGCTTAACATCAGCAGAAGCACAACAATTAATTTCAGTATTTGGATCTGTTGCACAGGGAATAGGCTTTACTCAATCAGAATCAGCAGACTTATCATCAGAACTATTTAACTTAGCAGGAGATATAGCATCCTTTAACAATATTACAGCAGGTGCAGCTCCTGTTTTACAAGCATTTAGATCAGCATTAGTTGGAGAAAGAGAAGCTCTAAAGACTTATGGTATAGCAATAACAGAAGCAGAGGTACAAACTAAGGCTTTTGAACAAACAGGAAAAACATCAGCAGAAGCA
>Ga0208767_1000903_pt1 | contig 24118 bp, 28 predicted proteins | sample VirMetDEL_Mar_21_FD_184514 | JGI IMG/M metagenome (GOLD analysis project Ga0208767, IMG submission 184514) | Aqueous microbial communities from the Delaware River and Bay under freshwater to marine salinity gradient to study organic matter... | ecosystem: Environmental > Aquatic > Marine >... | reverse complement strand
CTAAGTATTATTTAATTTAAGGTTATTGTAATATTAAATAAACATAATAAAACATAAAAAAACACAATGAGTGATTATTCAAAAGGTAAAATTTACAAATTAGTAAATGATGATTTTCCTAATGATATATATTATGGTTCTACAATTCAATCATTATGCAGTAGATTAGCACAACATAAAAGAGATATTAAACAAAAAAAAAATCCTACTACCTCTAAAAAACTTTTTGAAAAAGGTAAAGTTATTATTGTTCTAGTTGAAAATTTTCCTTGTAAAGAAAAAAAAGAATTACATAAAAGAGAAAGGTTTTATATTGAAAATAATACTTGTTTAAATAAATATATACCTTGTAGAACACAAGCAGAACATTATCTAGATAATAAAGATAAATATAAGGGATATTATCAAAAATTTAAAACTAATCCTGAAAAAGTTAAAAGGAAAAATGAAAAAATGAGAGAAAGATATCACGAAAAAAAAGAACAAATTAAAGCATATAATCAAATTAGAACTACTTGTGTATGTGGTTGTATTTTAACTAAAGTAAAATTACCAAGACATTTGAAAACTAAAAAACATAAATTATTAATGGAAAAAAAAGAATAATTACTTACCTATTGTTTTCATTGCTATTTTATGACTTTGCTCCACACACCAGCCAAGTTTCATAAGTCTAATCATTTCTTTATTATGTTCTTTTGAATGTTTTTTTGAATGTTCTTTCATAAATTCTTTTTGGAGTTTTGTAAGTGTTTTTGATGGTTTATTTAATGGTTTAGGCATCTTAATATTTTTAACTTCTTTTTTTGCTTTTTCTTTTGTTTTTTCTTTATTGCTTTTAGGCATTTTAGAATGGTAAGGCATATTTAATATATACTAGATTAATATTTTAAAAAATATTAAAAATAATTTCTATGAAATGATGGAACATAAGATTTATAAGTTGGTTTTAATGGTAATTGTGGGATTGGTGGTTCTGGTTCTGGTTGTTCTTGTGTTTCTTCTCTTTCAATTGGTTTATTAGCAATAGACCTTTCAACAATTGATTGCTTTTTATCTTTTTTCTTTTTAATAACTTTTTTAATTATTACTTCTTCTTCTTCACTGCTTTCACTTTCGCTTACTTCCTCTATTACTTCAACGATTTTTTTTGGTTTGATTTGTTTTTTTTCCTTTCTTTTATTGTTCTTTTTGGGTGGTGTGGGTTCTTCATCACTTTCATCATTTTCATTATTATTACCTAGTAATTTTGCTTTTAATTCTGCTATTTGTGCTTCTAAATCGGCACTGGTTGTTTTTCTTTTATTCATTGCTTGTAATTGTTTTAATTCTTTTTCTTTTTGTAATGTTTCTTTTTCCATTCTCTTTGCTAGGGCGTTTTCTTTTCTTTTTTGAGCACTTTTTTCTCTTCCTCTCTTAAGTTGTTCCCTTAATTGTTCTTTTCTTTCTTCACTTAAAGGTGCTCGTGGTTTTCTTGTTTTTTTCTTAACTTCTTTTGGTGGTTCTTCCGCCTCTTCTACCTCTTCTACCTCTTCATGTTCATCATCTACAAAAATTTCAGATTTATTCTTTTTAGGCATAATAAAAAGTTTTTATAAATATTATACAAATTATAATATCTAGTAATAAAAAAATTTGAAAAAATATACAAATAATTGTAATAAAAATTAGTTATTTAATTCTTCTATATATTTTAGATGTTTTTTTGATTTTTTGTGTTTGTTATTAGATTTTTGAATTATAGCACCACATTCACAAGTTATTTTTTCTTTGTTTTTTTCATAATATTCTTTTTTACATTTTTTTATTGTTTCTTTATTTTTTTCTGAATATTCTTTAACTATTTTTAATATTTTTTCTTTGTTTTTTTCGTAGTATTTTTTTCTTTGTTCTTTTTTTTGTTCTTTATTTTTTTCGTAGTATTCTTTAGCTGTTCTTCCTGGTAATATTTTATTTACTATATTCAAGCGTTCGTCTCTATACTTTTCTATATATTCTCTTTCTTTTTTAAATAATTCTTCTTTACTTTTACATTCTACTTTTTCAACTAGAACAATAATACATTCTTTTATATCAACATCTAAATTTTTACTCATACACTTATGATGTTTTTCTCTATGTTGCGACATTCTTTTATATAAAGGTTGAATTGTTGAACCTATATAAAATTTATCATTTTCATTATTTATTATTTTGTATATCTTTCCTTTAGAATAATCTGGCATCGTTTATTATCTTTTTTTATCGCTTTCTATAATTATTTATATCTAGTAATTATTTAAGTTGTTTTAATTTATTTAATCTATTAAAACTCTTTCTGTTGTTTCATATATTGGTTCTCTTACTTTAGTACATTTATAATGACGATATTTTTCTGGTGTTGTTTTTTCTGGATTTATAATTAAAAATAAAGATGATTTAGGGATACCATAAGTATTTTTTATACAATCTGCTGTTTTATGGTATGTTGTATTGGTTGTACCATTACATGTAAATTCCAATTTGTATTTATAATATTGTTTTACCATTTTAGATGATTTATAATATTAATGACTAAAATAATTTTAAATTAAATAACTAGATAAAAAATTAAATGTCTAAAAAAAAATTAGACAATGATAGACGATGATAGATATTTATTAACATTCTAAACATTCACCATAAATACCATCACTCCAATATGATTGTTTTGTTCCTAAACACACATCACATTTTTTATCTTTTTTTTTTTTACCATAAATTATTTCTAATAATTCTTTTCTTTTCAAAATTATTAATTCTTTTTTTTTTTTTAATTCATCTATCATTTCATCAATATCTAAAATTTCATCATATAAATCATTAGTTTCTTTTAATCTTTTATTTTTTTCTTTTTTATTCATTTTTTTAATTATATATCTAGTTATTATTTTAAATTAATTTTCCAAAATAATTGTTTGAATTGCTGGTTCGTTAATTCTATAAATAGAAATATGTTCGTATTTATTTGTTGGTTTTCCATTCATAATATAATAAATACTATTTCTTGGAATGCAAAATTTTTGTGTTATTTCTTTGGTTGTTTTAAATCTATATGAACTGGTAAATTTTTCACCATCATCCTCTGTTAGTGTTTCAACTACTCTAAATTTAAAAGTCTTTTTATTGGTATTTATAGGCATTTTTTATGGTTAAATATATATAATATAACTAGATATTTTTTTAAATTAATTAAACAAATTAAAATGTATAATACTTTTTTTACATTTTTTTTGTGATTTGGACACTTTGGACACCTTTGTTTTTAACTTTTTTTTTTACGGTGTCTTTATGTTTATTGGTCTTTTCCTTTTAAATCATAATAAGTGAGGTAAATTGGACACTTTCAAACGGCCTTTTTTCAAAACTTTTCAAAAAAATAAATTTACCTTAGAAAAACTTTTTTTTTTCTGTCCCTAAAAGGTGTCCTAATATTAAAAATACACTCATATTATATATATTTTACCATTCGGACACCTTTTAAAAAAAATCAAAAAAATCGAAAAAAAAAATTGAAAGTGTCCAATTTAAACAATTTAAATTAATTCGTTTAAAAAATAATTTAAAAAAATATTATCTAATTATATTATAAACAAAATAATTTTAAAATGTCTTCAGTCCTTAATTTTTGCATTGATGAAAAAATTCCTTTCGTATGTATGACATTTAAATTAGGTAAAAATGAAAAAGGAGAGATAGTAAAGGAAGTAGAAGGTGTTCCAAAAGGTTGGATGGAATGGGATTTTGAGAAGTGTATGAAATATAATAATAAAATATCATATAATAGTAATTGTTTGAATATTAATTTAACTAATTCTAAATATATGATTGTTGATATTGATAATAAAGAGTTAAAAAATGATTATTTAAAAAAATATGGTAAAGAATATCAAACTAAATCTACTAGAAAAGGATTACCTCATTTATGGAGATTAAAACATAAAGATGATAAAAACAAAAATAAAACTAATTATGAACCAGGATTAGATTTAATTTATAGCAATATTTTTGAATTTCCAAATACTGAAATGAAATATACAAATAAACCAATGAAAACATTTGATAATTATCCAAAAATAAAAGAATCAATTAAAAAAGATAAAAAAGAAAATATTCAAATAATTCAAAATATTCCAGTTAATAAAAATCAAGTTAATAAAACTCCAGTTAATAATTTTTATAATAAAAAAATAGAAGCAGTTTTGAATTTAATACCTAATAATACAGGTAAAATAGATTATGATACTTGGCTAAAAATAGTATGTTCTTTAAAAAATGATAATATAAATAATTATGATATTGCTTTAAAATGGTGTGAGAAAAGTGAAAGACATACTTTAGAACATTTTAATCATGTATGGAATTATAAATCTAGTAATAATAAAAATAGTATTTCAAGTTTATATTATTATTTAAAAGAATATAATCCAAAAGGATTTTATTCAATTATTGAAAATTTAAATAATGATGATGATAATTTATCAAAAATATTTTTAAAATTAGAAGCAGAGAATGTTGTTTATAGTAATGAAGATATATTTATTTATGATGGTTCTAAATGGATTAAAGATGATAATAAATATTTAATTCTTAAAAAACTTATTAGGAAAAAATTAAGAGATTTTTGTATTGAAAAACAACAATTAATTAATAAACAAATAAGGGAAAATGATGATAATGAAGAATTTATAGGTACATTAACAATTAAAAAAACAAAATTAATTTCAATTGAAAAAAAAATTACTAAAAAAAGCGGTATTGATAATATTTGTTCTTTCGTTATACAGGATTTAGCATATATTAAAACTAATATTATATTTGATTTAGGAAAAGAACAATTATATAATATACATTTTGCTAATGGTTGTTATGAACTAAATAATAAAAAATTTAGACCTAGAAAAAAAACAGATTATATAACAATTCATTTAGATTGGAATTATAAAGAAAAAATTGATGAAAAAATAATTAGAGAAGTTGATAATTTTTATTCTAAATTACAACCTAATAAAAAACAAAAAGAATTTAGTTTAGGATGGTTAGCATATAATTTAAATGGTGATACAAATAAACAAAAATTTAAAATGAATATTGGATATAGTGCTAGTAATGGTAAATCAACAGAATTTAAAATTCATGATATGATATTTAATATTTATAGTCAAAAATTAGATAGTAAAACATTTAATTTAAATAATGATAAAAGACATAAACAATTAATACATTTAATTAAAAAACCTGTTCGTTTTGCTTATTGTGAAGAATTAAAAACTGATAAATTAGATGTTGATTTTATAAAAGATTTTGTTGATGGTTCTAATATTAATGTTGAGATAATGTATGGAACAAGTGAGAGTAAAAATATTCAAGCAAAATTAACAACTTGTAGCAATAAGGATTTTAATATAGATATTGATAAAGGTATATTAAGAAGAGGTTTAGTACAATATTACGAGAGTAAATTTATTAATAAAGACGATATTAAAAAGGGTGATAATAAAAAACATATATATGAAAAACAAGAAGGAATAGAAAATAAATTTAATAATGAGGATTATAAGAATGCTTATTTTCAATTATTAATAAAACATTATAATGATGATTTTAAACCACCAAAAGAAAACGAAAAATTATTTCAAGATATTGCTGAAGAATATGATGAGATACAACAAATATTATCTAGTAATTTTAGAACTAATGAATTTTATTATTCTTCTATAATTCATAAAGATGAAATGAAAAGAATATTTCAAGAAAAATTACAAAAACCAAATTTATCTTGGAGATTATTATTAACTGAATTAAAATCAAAAGGAATTACTTATGATAAAAATTATAAAACTAAAGGTAAAAGAGGATATTTTAGAGGTATTAGTTATTTAGAAGATGATGATGAAATATCAGATAATGAGGATGAATTAGAAAATATTGAAAATTTATAATTTTTTAATTACTAGATAAATTTTTTTAATATTTTTAAATTTTAGAAAAGAAAAATAAAAATGGATTTAGATAAATCAATAAATAATTTACTTAATAAATTAAAGTTTTTTGATGATAAGAATGTTTTAAAAGATGTTAAAAAATTTCTATTTACAGTAGAGCACAATACTAAATCGGTCATTTAAAAGGTTTTCATCCATCTCATTATTTGAATGACGAATATTAACACTATCAAATATTAATAATGATTTATTATTAATCATAGGAATACCTATATTATAATCTACGAATGATATTACATGTTGTTTTAAATCTTTGTTATTTGATAAACATATTAAAGATGAATAAAGAAATTTATTTTTAACATCTTTATGAACGGCAGACCGCACACGATGATTGATAATCATTTGATTATAAAAACAATCAAATAAACCTTTATCATATTCTTTAGGTAATTGAAAACTACTTTTTAATTGTTTATGAATTTTTTTAATAATATACTTTAAATGTTTTTCATATTGTTTTTCATTTTTGATATATAAGGGTTTATCTTTAGTTATAATTGAACTCCTTATAGGATTACAAAACTCATAATTAATATCTTTATTTTTAATTGTTCTGCTTCCACTTTCATTAAATTCCTTTACATTTTCCATATATTTTTTATAACAAGGTTGTAATTTATCAATATCAATAACTCCAGATATATCCCCCCTATTTTGAGAAATAGTAATTTGTTTTTTTAAGAATTTGAAAAAATTTTCATCTAGTATAATTTTTTTATCAGTTAAAAAATCATTAATATAAATACCAACTGGTATATTATCTATTTCAAATATATAATTTTTAGATGAATCTAATATATTATTAGTATTATAATATGTAGCATTTTTAATATTATTTTCTTTATATTCTAATTCAATAAAATGAAATAACATAATTAAAAAATTACTAGATATTATTTTTCAATATGTTCCTTAATTCGTTGTAGTCCTAAATCATAATTAGTTTTATCCATTTCAACACCTATAAATTTTCTTTTAGTATTATAACAAGCAATACCACACGATAAAGAACCAGCACAGAAATCCATTACAGTGTCTCCTTCATTTGAATATGTTTTTATTAAATATTCTAATAGTCCAATAGGTTTTTCAGTTCTATGTATTGTTTTATGAGGATTATTATATTTTAAAATAGTGTTTTCTATTATTGATGTTGGATGTCTATCATTTGATATTCTTGTTGGACAGCCTTTTTGAGTTCCATATTGTGTTTTTCCTTGTGGTTTATGAATTAATTTCAGGGGTTTCCCTTGTAATTTTTGAGGGTTATATGTTGTTTTATCTTCTAGTTTAACCATATCTTTATATTTTAAAAATCCTTCCATTTTATCAATTTTATATAATTCAATTAATTTATTATAATTCTTTTCTATTGGTAATCCAAATTGACTAGATGAAATTCTTAAAAAATGGTCTAAACCTTGTCCACATTCTTTAATTATTTCGGTTTTAGTTTTATTAATATATTCTTTAACTTTTTCAGCATATTTTCTCAATTCTATATTTCTTTTTATTTCAATATCATCATTATTATCATTATTGAAAACATAAATATTTTCGTGATTTCTTAATTGTCTTTTATTAGCAGATAAAAATCCCACCTTTCGTGATTTCTGCCATACTAAATCATATTTAAACCATTTCTCATTACTTTTAATTAATGTATATCCAAATTTAGTAGTACAGAAAAAACATATAATCGCGCTAGGTTTCATTATTCTTTTTATTTCAATCCACATTTTATTTAAATCAATACATGTATCCCAAGCACAGGCGGTTTGTCCATATGGTAAATCTAAAACAAATAAATCAATACTTTTATCTTTTATTTTAGGAAATACATCAAAACAATCATTATTATATAATTTAATTCCTTTTTTATTAAAATCAATTTTAACCATCTTATAAATTATATCTAGTTAAAAAATTTGAAAAAAAAACTTAATTAAATAGGAATTATATCCCACATTTTCCATAATATCCATTTAATAGTATTATACATTTCTAACATAGCATGTTCTTTTGAAAATATATCATCAATATAATTAATATAATTTTCATTTTTTTCAAATAGAGAGTTTTTTATTTTATCCATTTTTAATAATATATAATCTTATTTTATAATATTACTTTAAACTTATTTTATTATGGATGGATTATCATATTTAAATACTGCCAGTACACTTGCTGGAGAAACTAGACAACGAATTGAAGACCCAACACTAGATGACCAAGTTCAAGACGGAAAAAGATATTTAAAAAATAGTTTAGAAGGTTTAGGCAATACTTTCACTGGACATGCTATTATTAAAGGATTTGAAAAAAGCGCTAAAAGTAAAAAAGCATTAAAAGCACTCAATATTTCAGATGAAGATTTAAAAGCAATACAATCACAAATTGAAGGGGGAGATTATCAAGGAGCAGTAGGAAAAATATTTAAAGGTGCTATTAAAAAAACATCAAATGAATTAACAAAAAAAATTAATAATGTTGTTCAAAATGATTTACCAAAATCAAAAGCAGATTTAAAAAGAATAGCAACAAAAGCGAGAAGAAGACTATCAGTAAGTCAAAGACAACAAGCAGAAAGTGGGCCAGCGGATGAAGATGAGGGAATAGCATCAATTAAGGATGCTATGAATAGAATTACAAATAGAATATCAACACTTAAACCACCACAATTAGCAGAAGAAATAAATCCTTTAGATAGTGCTCTTGATAATTTACCAAGTGTAACACAATTAAAACAAGGTTTAACTGTTAATGATGTTTTAAAATTAAGATATAGAGGAACAATACAACAACAAGACCAATTATTAGGAAATTTAAAAACACAAGGTGGAAAATCATTTAATCAAGAAACCAGTATTGAAGATAGACCACGAGGTGCTTATGGTAGTGCTGGTAAAAAACCTTTACAACAACCACAAAATCCAAATAACACAACACAAAGCGGAGATAAACAAGTTGAAGAAAATTCAGCAAAAAACGCGGAAAATGATGTTTTGGGAGATAGTAAAGCAGTAGTAGAACAACAAGCAGAAAAGAAAGGATTAAAAAAAGGATTACAAGTAGCAACAGAAGAAAGCGTTGAAGGTGATGAAAATCCTTTAGGATTGATTATTACAGCTGGATTAGGATTAGCATCTTTATTTGCTGGTTTAGGAACAAAAGACCATCAAAAAAAATGGATAAGACCACCAGTTCCAATAAATACTTTAAATTATTCGGTTGCATCTGGTGTATTTTAATTTTAAATAAATTATTTTTTTTTTAGTTAATAATTTTTAAATTTTTTATCTAGTAATATTATAAAAAAATAATTAATTAAATATGGCAAATACTGTTATTAAATATACATCAGAACAAGGAAGTTTTTCAGCAACTAAAAATATTGTTGATATTAATATACCATCTAATAGTGGTGTTTATGATTTATCTAAATCATACCTTAATTTTAATATAACTCCAGATGCTGTTGGAAGTGATGCGGAGGCAGTTTATGCTGTTGGTGTTGGATTTAATGAGAGTAATCGTAACGGTGGAGTTAATGAATTTTTAAAACCACCAACAAATGCTGTTATTGTTAAACATTGTGATATTTCATGTCAATCAAAAGGAAGAATTGAAGCAATAAGAAATGTTGCTTGTTTACGAAGTAATTTAGCAGTTTATGAAAAAGATAAATCTCATTTTAAACACGATTTAGGAGATTTTAAGTCAGCAATTACAGAACAGAATTTTTCAAAACATGGAGTTAATGAATTATATAATGAAGGTACTGTTTTATCAAGAAAAAGAGACGCAGAATTAAGAGTTAATTTAAAAGACCTTTTCGGTTTTGGTGTTGTTGAAGAATATGATACTCAAAAATACGGAAATACTAGATTACATTTAGAATGTAATTTTGATAAACTTTATGTGGATTTATCAATTAATAATACTCGTCCTTGGAATAAAACTAATGAACAAGGAAATACAGATTTATTAGGAGAGTTTGCTAATAATGCTACTGCTGTTGGAGCAGTTGATAACGATACTGTTGTTACTAAATTAGCATATGAAGATTTATCAGATAGTCCATTTCATACTAATCAATTATTAACATTTACTTTCTCAGATACTGCCGCAGGAGGAGGACAAACAGCAGACTGCCGTATTACTGATATAACAAGAAATGTCGATAATAAATTAGTTATTGTTGTTACACCAAAAATAAAAACTATTGCTAATGGTGATACTATGACGGGAATTAGTGCCGTTCAAAAAGCACCAGCATCAACATCATTAACTATTAATAGCATTGAATTAGTTGCTTATAAAAGAACTGATGTTTCAAGTGGACCAAATGAAATTCAATTTATGGCATATGATAGTCAATTTGATAATTTCCCAGAAAGTCAAACTCTTAATAAACAATACTTTTTACCACCTAATACTCTTAATGCTGTTGTTATGTTTCCAAATCCTATTTATAGTATGGAACCTGTAACATCTTATAGATTTTCAGTTAACGGAGAACCATCAACTAATAGAGATATTGAAGTTAAAAGTGGTTTACATTATGACCAATTAGCAAAAACATTTATTAATATGGGTTCTATGGTTAAAAATTATTCTGAAAAATATGAAAATACAAATTTAGAACCAAGTGATAATGCAACTCAAAAAGATATGCGTATATTAGCACTACCAATTAAAGCAAGTGGAAATATGACACAACTAGGATTAGAACTTAATGCTAGTGGTAATATGTCCGGTAATGTTGTTATATACTCACAAGTAATGAAACGCGTATAATTATTTTTATACAAATTAATAATTTTTTTTTTATTTTAAATTTTTTTATGTTTAATAATAATATAATAAATCTAGTTATATTATATAATTAAAATGTCTAATATTCGTTATCATACCGTTCAACCAGAAAATAATAAATCTCAATATAATGAATTTGATACTGTTAGTTGGTTATTAGTATCAGATGGAAGAAAACTAATGAAAAATTCAATTAGAATAGAAGCAGATTTAGAAGTCTTTTCAACTGGAACAACTAGAAAAGCAAACACAGCAGATGTTAAAGTTAATAATTTAATTGGTGCTCATGCTTTTTTTGAAAGTTGGAGTTGTGAAACAGAAAGCGCCGGAACTTTACAAAATTTAGCATCATATCCAAGATATGTCAATATGGTTGCTAGTTCAACACTTGATAGTGATGATTTAAATGACTGTCATCATTTAGCGGAATTAAGAAATCCATCAGAAAGGGGTGCAGGTGCTATGGTTGAAGAATTAGTTTCTTATAATGATAACGCGACACATACCGTTTTAAAAGATGATGCTAATTTTTCAATTCGTCCATCTATTTGTTTTAATAGATGTACCGCGGATTATTCATTTTCAAAAAATGGATATATTAGAGTATCATGTAATTTAGCAAGAAATAACCACGCTTTATATGGTAAAGATGCCGCCGCAGATGTATCTTATAGACTTAAAAATTTAGTATTAAAATATGTTAGTGTTCCAGATGATGGACAACAACAAAAAATGCTTATGAGGTCTTATGTATCCGTTAGAAGTGCTATTCAATCTACTGATAGTCATATTCAAGCACGAGTTCCATCAAAAGCATGTAATGCTGTTTCAATTTCATTTTTAAAACAATCTAATGAAAGTAATAATAACAGTGTTGATACTTATAGACTTGAAAATTTTGAACAACTAGAAGAAATTAATTATATGTTTAATAATTCAAGTTCTGAAAGTGTAACATATCCTATAACAAATTATGCTGATGCTATTAAAAAAGGTCTTGAAAGTATTGAAGATAGCGGACATAATCAATGTAATGGAAATAAACTTGCTGGTAATAAAGGAACTATTTTTGGATTATCATTTGAAGAAATGCTTGATTTAAGTAATCAAAGATATTCTATTCAATTAAAAACTGCTAATGCTGGTATATCAACCGCCCCTAAATCTGTATTTATGTTTTTCCACGAATTATTAAGTCTTTAATAATTTTATAATTTTTATTTTATTAATAATTTTATAAATTTTTAATCTAGTATAAAAAAATAAATTTAGTTAATAACTAAAAAATAAAATGAAAAGTAATAATATAATAAAAAATTAATAATAAATTAAAATATGGCGTTATATTCTGGTTCATTGAAAACAGCAATTATAGATGATTTATCATTTAATCAAAATAAAGTAGAATTTAGATTTGATAGGGATACAATGTATTATTCAAATTTAAGATTGATTGATTTAGGGGTAAAAGGTACAGCAACAAAATATAATGGTTTATCTGGTTGTTTTGGTTGTATTAAACATATTGCTCTTTTAGATGGAAGACAAAAACTTGACGAATTACGATTTGCTAATAGATATTTATCTTGGAATAATTTACTTGCTACTAATGCTCACAATAGAGATGCGGAAGGACGATTAACAAAAAATGAAATTGGTTATTCAGTTAATGAGGTACAATTAATTGTTCCTGGATGTGCTCCTAATCCAGACCAACAAACAGAAAATAACACTATAGATGCTCAGGGATTAAAACCCTCTTTAGGCAGTTTAGACCTTAGAAAATGTTTACCTATCCTTAATAAAATGAATACATTAGATACTGCTTTATTTGAAAATTTAAGAGTTCAAATTGAATTTGAGGCAGATGCTAGAAATATTATTATTAGTCAAGCAGCGGGGGATAGTCAAAAAATAAATTGTGTTCTTTTAGCAGATGAAATAACAGATGAAAAATTAGCAGATGCTAATAGACGAGCAATGGGTGCTGTTGTTTGGTCTGCTATAGACCATGATGTTTTTCAAGTCCCAGATAATAAAACTGCATCAAATGCTTTAGCAGATGGTGGTTCAGTGGTTCAAGAAGTTAATCATAAAGTAAGAGGATTTGATAATAAAATTGTTGATAGAATTGTTATGATGAAAGCATTTAGTGATAAAACAAAACATATTGATGCTAATAATGTTGTTGGTTATGGTGATATGGGTTCTATGGTTCAATTTCGAGAAAGACTTAATATAACTAAAAATGGTGCTAGAGTATTTAATGAAAATGGTATTTCAAAAAATGCTATTGATGCTCTTTTATCAGATACATTTGGAGAAATTAATATTGCTCCTTTTCAATCAAAAACCGCTCAAGGATTAGATGATAAACATAATAACGCCGTTCATAAAGCAGGAATATTATCACTTAATGCTAATAATCAAAATGACACAGTGGGACAATTACACTATATGGGATGTACTCTTTCAGATAGAATTAACGATTTAGAAATTAATTATCAAAGGACAAATGTTAAAGATACATCAACAGTTCAAAAATATAATGAGGGTTTAAACGTACATATTTACGCGGAATGTTCTAAATCCCTTATACCAGTTAAAGGCGGTTCATATATTGTAAGATATAATTAAATCTATTTTTGAAATTTTTAATCTAGTAATTTAATACTAGATTATTTTAATATATTTTCTTAGTTTTTTTTATTAAATAATTATATAAAGTAATAATAAATATTCAATAATGAGTAATCCAATTCAAGAAGAAATAATAATTGAATTACGACAACAAAATAATAATACAATTAAAAAATTTGATGATAATGGGGATGAAATAGCAGGAGATTATAAATGTCATTTGGATGAACCATTATATATTAATGAAGGTGATGAAGTATCAATTAAAAATGTTTTTGTTGATAGTGTTGATACAAATAGTGATAAAATTATTATTGGTGCTGATGAAAGCACAATTACAGTTGAAAGTGGGATTTATATGTTAGACTGGGGTGTTGCTAATACTAATTTAACTTATTCAGACCAAAAAGTAAAAGAAATTGGGCCACAAGTTCCAGACGGTAAACCATATTATTTAACAGAACCAAAATTAAAAGATAATACTATGGAAGAAATATTTGCTTTTTCATGTTTCACTGCTGATAATCCAGCACAATGGAACAAAGAACCAAATGCTTATTTTAGTTTTGTTTATGAAAATGTTCACGGTAAAGAAGGATTATTATCATTTTCTGTTGATAAAACATTAATTAAATTTAATTCTAATCAAACTGAATTTCAAATAAGACAAAAAGACCATCCATCTGTTCCAATGCCTTTTTTCATTAAAAAAGGAAGTTTAAAAGGAACAAGCGATAAAAATGAAATTACTAAAATGCAAAATACTGGTGTTGCTATATCTTTTCCTTATGGTATTGCTGGTGTTCCAGTTCAAATTGATGATAGTACAACAGCCTCAGCTGACGGTGGAAGTGCTTTTCCATTTTATAAATTTACATCAACTTTTACAATAAAACAAGGTTCATATACTCCAAGTGATTTAGCAGATACAATCTCAAAAGAATTATCTAAAATAACTGCTGGCGATACAAATTATATTACTAATCAATATGTTGATAGTAATTTTTTATTTACTAGTAATGAATTAAAAGATAGAGCAGATATAGGAAATGGTACACATGTTAAATTTGTAAGGGCAGATGTTCAAAATGCTTTATCATTTGATACTGGTGAAAATTTTTGGGTAGGAAGTTCAGAAATGGGTTTAGTTTATAATGAAGATACAAGTAAATTTGCTTGGGATAGAATTCATTCATCTTTATATTCTAATGCTGGTATTAGTGTTGTTAAAACAATTGATAATGGTACTAATAAATTTGTTGCTAATAAAACTGGTGGTGTATTTTTCCACGATTTAAAACCTCGTAGTTTATGGCAAAAAAAATTGGGTTTTTCTTTTGATTTAACTGATGATTTTTGTTGTGTAGTAGGTGATGGAAAATCAACAACAAAAACAATCGGAACTTTAAATAATAGTGTTTTTTATGAATTAGATTTAAGAGATGGTAAAACAACAACATGTGATGAAGTTGTTTTAGATAGTTTTATTATTAAAAATAATGATAGTGCGAATAATCAAACTTTCGACCAACCTTTAGCATCTTTTGCTAATTTAGAAAGTGGAGGAAGTATATCACAACAAATAGTAGCAAAAGATGCTTTTCAAAAAACTGAAGATACTGCTAATGTACCTTATTATCAAATAGAAGTCGATTTAGGTGTTCAAAATAAAAAATATGGTGCTAATAATTTTAATAGTAAAATATCATCTATTATATCAAGATTTTATGATAGTGATAGTTATTCATCCTCAATGGATAGTTCTGGTTCTTTTACTTACATACATAAAGGACAACCAGTAAATATTAATGAAATTGGTATTCGTGTATTAGACCCACAAGGAAATTTAGCAGACACAATAGGCACAGATAATTCTGTTTTTGTATCTGTTATTAAACCAAAATAATTTTTATATATTTTATATTTTTTTTATCTAGTAATATTTTAATAATAATAATAATTATGAAAGTAAAAATAGGTAAATATGAATATGAAAAATCAACTAGAAAAGATAAAAAATTAATGGTTAAAGTAAATAATAAAACTATACATTTTGGAAGTTCTAAAATGGAACATTTTAAAGATAAAACTGGTATATGGAAAGATAAAAATCATTTAGATGATAAAAGAAGAAAAAATTATTTGAATAGGTCAAAAGGTATTAAAAATAAAAAAGGGGAATTAACATATAATAATCCTGAAAGTCCAAATTATCATTCTAGAAAAATTTTATGGTAATTATTCAAAAATATTAATATTTAAATTATTATGTTTTAATTTATTTTTTGATTCTATTATTTGTTTTAAAACCATGTTATGGTGTTTTTTACAATGTTTATGTTTTCCATATTTAAAATGATGGTAATTTGTATTAGAACCACATAAACACATAAATCGTGTATTATTTCTTTGTTTTATTTTAAATTTATTTTTAGCATACCATTCATTACTAATATCTGCTAATTTTCGCCTGTTCTTTTCTCTCCATTTTAAATTATTTGCTTTTACTTTTTCTTTATGTTTTAATTGATATTTTTTAATATATTGTTTTATTTTTTCTGGAAATTGTTTATGATATTGTTTTGTTGTTCTAGTTGGTATATTCATATTTAAATTTGGTTTATGTAAATCAATCATCGCTTTCTCTATCAATCTATAATCCCTTTGAATATTCCAATTAGGAACAACAGATAATATTTGAATTTTCCAATTATTCCATCCGCCATTATTTCTAATTGATTGATATACTTTTCTATTAGAATGATTACATGAATGTTTATGTTGTTCCATTCTTAATTTATATTTGGTTGTTGCTCCAACATAACTATCATTAATATTTGTATCATTACAAATTATTTTATAAATAATTGCTGGTGGTTTATTAGTATTTGAAATAGTTAAATTTAAATTATTAGGAATAATAAAATTACTAGACATTATTTTTTAAAACTGTATTATATATTTATAATATATTGAAAGCAAAAAATAAAACATTTTAAACGCAATAAATAATTAATTATAATTTACTTAATTTATTTTTTAATTCATCAAGCATTTCATCATTTACTTGTTTATATGATGTATCATCTAATACTTCTATTTTTTGTTTTTTATAATCTCTATCATTTGAATTATCTGTTTCTATTTCTAATCCTTTTTTATTAATTTTATTTACTTTAAAAGATTGTTGTTTTTGATTTCTTATTAAGCATTGTTCTAAAACTTTATAAACATCATCACCATATAAATTTAAAAGGTGTTTTACTTTACGACACTTAGGGCATAGATTACTTATAATAACTGTTTCTTTTTCACAAAGACGACAAGACCACATGATAATTATATACTAGAACAATATTTTAAATCTAACCATATAATATAAAATCAATAATGATAATAGCAAGTCAAAAAAAAATAGTAAAGGATTTAATTCCTAATGAACCTAAAAAGAAAAAGAAAACACAAAAAGAATTATTTGAAATAAAAGAAAAGAAAGATAAAAAAAAAGCATTAACATATAAACAAAAATTTAATAAGAAACATAAACAACCATTAAATAAAAGTAATAGTTTAAAAGAAATAAGTGAATTAAGTGGATATGAATTAAAAGGATTAAAAGGAATATATAATAAAGGAATAGGAGCATATAAAACAAATCCACAATCAGTAAGACCTCAAGTGAAATCAGCTGAGGCTTGGGCATATTCTAGAGTGTATGCATCTGTATCAAAAGGAAGTAAGTCTGCTAAGATAGATAAGGATTTATTAATTAAAAAATAATTATTGTAAATATTTTAAAAATTTTACAAAATGAAATTCTAATTACTAGATTATTTTTTAGATGTTATTTAAAATTTTTGTATTACTGTAAATTTTTCATTATTTTTCAAGATTTTTGATTATTTTTGATATTTTTCAATGATTTAGACGATTTTTATTAGTATTATCTAAGAAAAAGACCATAAATATATAATAAAATTATAATTTTATGTCCTTAAATGGTTTAATTAATAGACAATTAATAAAAAAACCGTCTAAATATGGAAAAATAACGATATTTTTACAATATTATGTAAAAAAAACGATATTTTTCAATATCATCTAAAAAATAATCTAGTAATTATAATTTTATATTGTAAAAAAATCAAAAAAAATCAATTCATAATTGTTTTTAATAATACAGTTATTATATTTAATCCGTTTGTATCTATTGGTTGTAAGTCTTGAGTTAATATGCGTGCTCTTATATTTCTAATAGCAAATTTCCTTTCTTTATTTTTTAATGATATAAAAGTTGGTGTATTGGGTTCATATCTTAACATTCCAGAAACAGTATTCAATACATCTTCTTTTGTCGGTACTACACTTAATATATTTCTTCTTCCATTACTAAAACTATCAAAACTATCTAATTGAATATCTAGTAATTCAATAACATATGAATTAGAATGAGATATATGTTTAAATATTGTTTCTGCTATTACTTTGAATTGATCTAATAAATTATTCTCACTAGATTGATAAATTAATTCTTCAAATCCAAGGAAATTAGCAAAATCAAATGTGTTTAAATCTAAATAATAATGTGTTTCTATTGTTGGATCTGTTCCAGAATTATGAGGTGTTGTTAATCCAGATGGATTTTTAAATATAACACCTTGGAAATTTTCTGATAATTTTTGATATGGATCAATGTTATATCTTACATCATTTAATTTATTATTTGCTTCTAAACCAGCAATAAAATAAACAACATAATAAGTTTTATCAAATGTTATTTCTTCACCAGCATTTAAAGATACAACAGTTGAATTATTTCTATGAATTAAAAAAAACATTTTATTACCTACTAATTCAATTTGCATTACATCATTACGATTATCTCCAGTCCCTAATAATAATGGTGTTGTTCCTCCATGTATTGTTTCAGTTGATACACCCTCAACTAATATGCGTGTTCTATAACCATCCGCTATTTCATTACCAGTATATAAAGCAAAATCTAAATCATCTAAATCTATTGTTCCATCTTTTAATTTATCATCTCTTGTTGTTAATCCTAGACCCATAAAATTAGGTGATGCCCCTCCATCTCCTTTATCATTAAAATCATATATTTGAGTTCTAGCACATCCACATCCTTTTATAAATCTTAACTTTGAATAAGAATAATTTTGATTTATATTGTTTGATAAAATAGCATCAGTTTTTGAAAAATAATCATTATCAAATACCATATTTTTATATGTGTTTTCTGTTGTTAAACTTAATTGTATCATGTGTTGTGCTTTTATTCTAAATCTTATTTTACCTTCATTATTTAAATCCCATAATGCTTGACGTCCTCTTATAAATGTTTCAAAACTACCTACAACTCCTACACCTTGAGCATCTTGTTCAATATAATCTGTTATTACTTTATTAGTTTCATCATTTAATTCATATAATAAATCTTCTACATCCATTTTAGTATATTCAAAAGATGGAATAGATAATTCAAATTCATATGCTTCGCCGTCTGGATCTGTCGGTTCTTCTATTTCAATAAAAAAACGACCTATATCACCACTTGTTACATTTAGTGCTTTATTAAATATTTTAAAATTAGTTGAATGTAAAGCAATTTCTGATTTTTCCGTTACTTCTATTTCTTCGTTAAAATTACATTCAAATAATCCGCTTTCATCTGTTGAATGTAATCTTATAAGGGTTTTTACTTCTGTCATATTATAAGTTTTTTTACTAGATATAAAATAATAGTATATTTAAAAAATTATTAAAAAACTTAAAAATGGTTCTAGTTATTATTTTTGGATTTTTAATTTATATTCCTATAGGTTATTTAATTTATAAGGTTTCTAATTTTTAATTGCTACATAAGATAATGTTACATCTCTACTTGAACCATTACCATTAGTAAATTTAACTTTAAAATGAGGACTTTTAATTTGAATTACATTAATACCTGTAAGACCTGCACTAGGGTCTCCACTTTCATTAAAAGTCATACCCATAGCATTAAAAAAATTACTATTATCAATACTTTCAAATATTTCATAACTTACATCACTACCTGAAAAATTATGTTCTACGATAAATTCTATATTATTAGCATCATTTGCTATTGATGATGTTGTATGTGTTCCACTTCCTGTAACTGTTTGTCCTGAAATAATAGAGGTTTCACTTGTATAACTTTTTTTAGTTCCTACACTTAATATATCGTTATTAATACAGTCTTCAACTGATTGAGTATTAGTTTTAATATGAGATGTATCAGCATCTATTGTTGTTAAAAGGGCTTCTAATTGAGTATTTTTAGCAAGAATAGAATCTAAAACAGCATTATCTGTTGCTGATAAATTCGCTGTTACTGTTCCTGATACTGCTATAGATGAATTTTGAATTGTTGCTTGTGTTGCGAATGTTCCACCATTAGTTACATTATGTGAACCTACAGTTAAAGTTCCTTCAACTGCTGTTTGAATAGCATTTAAAGTGGTTTCTTGTGCGTCTTGTTTACTTTCCATGGATGTTAAACTTGCTTCTAAAGTATCTAATTTAGTTTGAATATTATCACCATCAACTGCTATAGCATCTAAAACATTATTATCTGTTGTTGATAAATTTGCTGTTACAGTTCCTGTTATTGTTGTTGTTGGCATACTAATCACATCAACTTGTGCTTCATTACCAGATATACAATTATCAATAATTTCTACTGCTGTTTGAATAGCATTTAAAGTGGTTTCTTGTGCGTCTTGTTTACTTTCCATACTAGTTAAAGATGCTTCTAAAGTATCTAATTTAGTTTGAATATTATCGCCATCAAGTGCTATAGCATCTAAAACAGCATTATCTGTTGCTGATAAATTAGCAGTAACAGTTCCTGATATAGTTGTTGTTGGCATACTAACTACATCAACTTGTAATTCATTACCACTAACACAGTTATTTAATCCAGTTGTATTGGTTCCTAGTGTTGCTAATCTAGTATCTAAATCACTTCCTGTTGGAGTATCAATAATTACTTTACCTATATTATCAACCCTTATATCTCTAAAAGTATTATCGGCATAATATCTACCACCAACAGCAAATGCTTTTGATGGATGAGCGGCAGATTGAGCAGTAACGGTATCATCTATTAATTGTGATGATGTTTCTATATTAGTTAAAGTTGCTTCAATTACATCTTGTTTTGCTTCTGTTGCTCCTCCAGTTGGTAAAGCAGAACTTAAACAATCTACTTGTAAATGGCCGTCCCCATCTATTTTCAAGGGGCGTTGTTGTCCATTACTGCTATCATGTCCATAATTCATAACCCTTTTCATATTAGAACCATCACCAATACTATTAGGTTGTCCTGCGAAATCTAAATCACTTTGTAATTTTGTATTTGTTGTACCAATAAGTGCTTCTAATCCATCAACAGAAAGAGCAATATCACCGGTATGTAATTCAATATCTGCTACATTACATTCTAAACGGCCTGTTGAATCCACTTTCAACGCGCGTGCTTGTCCATTTATAGAATCATGGCCATAGCAATATGTTTGTAATCGTATAGAGGCATCTCCTATACTTGAATTATTAATAGCACCGGATAAACTATCTAATTTATTATTTGTTGTTGTTTGAGCATCTTTTATATCTTGGTGTAATACTTTACTATCACTTAAAATTTCTGTTTGATAAACTGCTTGATGAGCACTATGACTATCTAAATTTGTTCGTGGTCTATTAGGCATATTTTATTATTATATTATTTATTTTATAATAGAATGATATATTTTTTAAAAATTATAAAAACATAAAAAATATAATCTAGTATTATTTTTTTATTTCATATTGTGATGTATCTATAACATTAAAAGAACTATCTAAATATAATTCATTAAATGGATTACTATAATTAATAACTAAAAAATCTCTTGCTTCTTTTACATTATCACGAAACATATTTAAAAATTGTTTTTTACTTTTTAAATAATTATTATCTGCCTCTATTGTTTCTAATGCTTTTTGAGATGTATTAAATAATATTAATCCACTGCTATTTTCACGAATGGTTTTATTAGTATGTAAATATGATTGTTGTAATACTACAATTGATATTAAGAATTTCCTACCATTACAAAACACTTTCGCAATTTTATTAAATCTTTTTGAACTCATTGCACCACTGCTTGAAAAATCATCAATTACTATTAAAACATTATCTGGTGTTTCTTTATCTTTTACTTTTTCTTTATAATCATCAACTAAATTCTCATATAAATCATCTATTAATTCATCATCTAATTCTTCAAAAGCATTTTCATCTGGAATTTCTAATTCCTCTTTTAAAACATCTAGTTTATAATCACCCCCACTTGCTGTTGGACTGAATAAATAAATATTATCACCATCAAATAATTGTTTATATGGATAAGCATCATTTAATAATAGGTTTACTAACATATTTGATTTTCCACTACCAGAACGACCATTTATTAATAATCTAAAAGGGAGATTAAATAAAGTTGGTATATCTGTTGCAAAATTATCTGTTTTGTCTCTTACTTTTAAAGGTTTTAATGATTTTCTATTTTTTGGTTTATCGGATTTATTAGACATTTTAATATATACTATTTAATTATATTTTAATAATGAATAATAATCCTAATACTATTAATAACGATAATGACTATATGGAATTTTCTAAATTGATGCAGGAACAATATAATGAATTAAAAAAAGAAAATAAAAATTTAAAAAAACATTTATTTAATTATCAAAAAGAGATTTGTTCTATATATGGGATAATGCGAGTTATTGATTTCATGATTAGTGATTTACATAATATACCTAATGTACTAATAGAATTAATTGAAAGACAACGAAGTGCTTTATCTCGTATTGTTGAAAAAGATATTATAAAATATATTGATGAAGATGAAGAAGAAGAACAAGAAGAAGAAGAATTAATTGTTCAGTTATTTGTTGATAATTTAGAATAAAAATATTACTAGATTATAAAATGAGTAAATACGCAGAAGACCAACAATATTTAGATTATTTTAAAAAAACAAAAGAACCAAATTTATCAAAATTAGATTATATTATTCTTAAACTTGAAAAAATACAAAAAGTATTAAATGAACTTAAGGAAAAATAATTGTTCCAATGTGTTCCAATGTGTTGGAACATTTTTATTCTTTAATATATGTCTCTTGCATATTTACTGTATGCCCCATAGTTTGTGCTAATTGTTTTCTCCTTTTTATCGCATCTAAATCAATATTTTCTGTAATCCATATTTTCCTTAATAAATTCAAAGTAATATTTTTTCCAGATGGTAAAAAAGATTTTGTTATATATTTACCTAATATATTAGCACTCATAGGACTATTAACTTTATTTAAAAGTAAATAACCACTATCATTAAATTTTAACCAACCATTTAAAATAGTATTTAATTCTTTTGGAACTCTTATTTCTATTTGTCCGTGTTTATCACTTGTTTTAAAATCATTCAAATAAAAATATTTTGTATTTCTACTTAAATTTAATAAGTAATTTTTTTTATTATCCATATCATCCCTTGATGACACAACAGACATAGGGGCATAATCTAATCTAACCGCTGGTAATAGTAAATATAAAGCACTAACTACAAACCTTTGATATAAATCAAATTCCTTAGATTTTAAAGAACTTTTTTTATTTAATTCTCTTTCAGTTATTTCCCTTTTATATGGTAATAATACTTTTTTCCTTAGTTCTTTTAATGTAATCCAATTATTTTGTTCTTTTTCTGTTTTTTCATGTGTTTCAATTCTTTTATTGTATTCATCATTTAATAACCTTAATCTCTCTTTATATTTTTCTAATGTTGTTTTATATTTTTTTTGATTAGTTAAAATAACTAATATACTAGATAAATAATTTCTTTGTGTTGGAACTTTCATATCTTTTATTTTATTTAATATTTGTTCTGTTTTTCTTAAGAAATTTAAATTAGTTAATGGTTTATTATCATTTAATTTGCGGACATTACCTATATATACTTTTAATGAACTTTCCCTTATTGAACGATTATCTTTTATATATTCTATTAGTTCTTTTTCAAACATTTTTTATATTGTATTTATTATATTTACTAGATATATTTTTAAATCAAAAATGATAAAAAATAAAAAAGAATTAATTGATTTAGTTATATTAACATTAAAATATGAAAACGCATTTAAAGATGGATTTATTAAATATAGACTATGGGCGAAAAGGATTAATAATATAATTAATATTTATGAACATAATATAACTCGTGCTATATTCGTACATCTAGTTAAAGAAAAAATATTTGAAAAACAAAAAAGTAATAGAAAAATAGAATATTTATTTAATCCTTATCAAAAAAAATGGGTCTCACCTTATGATAACTACGATGGAATTGTTCATTTCGATTGAGTATTATTTACCTATTGTTTTCATTGCTATTTGATGTGCTTGTTGAATACAAAATCCTTTTTTCATTAATTTAATCATTTCTTTATTATGTTCTTTTGAATGTTTTTTTGAATGTTCTTTCATAAATTCTTTTTGGAGTTTTGTAAGTGTTTTTGATGGTTTATTTAATGGTTTAGGCA
>Ga0208767_1000901_pt1 | contig 24143 bp, 16 predicted proteins | sample VirMetDEL_Mar_21_FD_184514 | JGI IMG/M metagenome (GOLD analysis project Ga0208767, IMG submission 184514) | Aqueous microbial communities from the Delaware River and Bay under freshwater to marine salinity gradient to study organic matter... | ecosystem: Environmental > Aquatic > Marine >... | reverse complement strand
ACATCTAACAGAAACTCTTGGGTATTATGTAAATCTCATAATAACTGCGAAAAGTGTAAAAAGACCTTATCATCTTGGAGACAAAAAGCAAATAAACACGCTTATAAAGCATCTGCTTTAAAGTTCGTCCTTATGTGCCTATTAGATGATGAAAGTATTGAATACAGATATGATGATGATATTGAAACCATACCCGAAATGCCTACTATTGAAACAGAGGGTAAGGAAATCAAATACTCTTGTAATATATGTATGGAAAAGATGACTATGGGCGGTAAGCGTGATATGTGTGCGATGGGATGCGGACATACAATATGTTATTCTTGTGCTAATAATCCTCATTTTAGAAAAAATGGATGTTGTCCCTTTTGTCGTAAGGATGTGAATAAAATTATTAAATTATATTACGAGGAAGTGCCTGATGAAGAAGATAATTAATTATTATTGGGTAATTATTATTGAGTTATTTTTTTTATATTTATGCGAAAATATTTTTGCGTAAATAAAAAATGATATAAAGATAATCTCTCTATATATTATAGAAAGGAACAAATGACGGGCGAGGTTAAACCAAAAGTATCAAAATTAGACGGGGTTAAACAATATGTATCAAAACTTAAAAAATACAAATGGACTGATAAAACAAAGGCAGAACATATTAGAGATTATATCTTACAATTAGATAATACCGCCGATGGGACTAAAAAAAATATATTAGTAAATATTAAACCATTTATTATTGAAAATAAAATATTGAATGACCCTGAATATGTTAAACTAATTAACTCGCCTGAACTATATGATAAGGTTATTAAACAGAGTGATAAAAATAGGGAAAATACACCTGTAATTGATGTTGATATGACTATTGTTAATAAATTATTAAATCTTAAATGCGATAAAAAATTAAATGTCGTATCAGGCAAATATGAAATTGATAAATACTCCCTTTATATTTACTTACTATTTACATCAGGATTAAGAACTAATGAGATTACTGAAAATGAGTTTAGTATTGTTGATAATACTACAATTAAAGCAAAAAGAATATCAAAGCAGGACAATACGGGTGATAATATTATTAATCTTTTAATATCATCTACCGAATGGATTACCTTATTTAATTCTCTTCAAAAACAAATCAAAGAAAATAACATTTATAAACCATCTACTATTGGGACAGGTATTAAAAGAAAACTTTTAAATATACAACCTAACTTAAACGCTCACGCTTTAAGAAAATTATATCTTGCCTATCATCAGCAAATTAAAAAAACTGACGCCGATAAATTACCATCTGTTAATACTAAAAAATTACTTAATCATTCCAACGAAAATGCTTCGGTATATTATAACGGGTCAGTTAAAATTACTGGCGAATTAAAAGATATTATTGATAATCGCGATTATACTAAAATGAAAGTCGCTGAACTAAAAGATGTATTAAAATCCAAAAATATATCTTTTAATACTAAACAAAAAAAAGCAGACTTGCTTAAACTACTTAATTGCTAATATATATATTAACTTATTTTTATTATTGATATTCCTTATATCACGCGTATTGTATTTAACTTTCCATAAAGAGAGATATTCTTAATAAGAATATCTCATTTTTAAGAAAGATTAATACATCCTTCGCGGGATGCGTGAATACGCAGGTTATTACATATTAATATTCCTAATATGCTTTCTAAAATGCTGACTTCCTTTCTTAAAACCAAATATTAAATCAGCGCCAGTATAATCAGGTGCTATACTCATATTATAATTATCAAAATCAAAATGTCTTTCTTTTGCTGATATAGGTTTTGCTTTCATTTATATCTATAATAGAATTATATTAAAAATAAATTGTATTTAGGACATCCTTGTCCCCTGTTTAAGACAATTTTATTTATAGATTTGCGGGGTTTTGTTATAGATTTGCGGGGTTTTTTATAGATTTGCGGGGTTTTTTATAGATTTGTGGGGTTTTTTTACAATTCATATATAATCCATTTAAAAATGCGGTACATATCTCTCATTTTTCTTAAAAAAATAAATTGTTTTTAATTTTCAAAAAAATACAGCGTATAGGTACTATTTTTTTTCCAAACGCACTTAATTTTTAATAACTTTCGCTTTCAGGGTATAAATACTGGACTTTGTTTTTTAATCTGTTCTAAAACTTTATTATCAATTATATTATTACCATCATCAGGATATATATTATTATCTTCTTCATCAGCAGTCGTTATTCTAAATCCCAGTTTTTCCATCATTTCAGTATTCATTTTCGCTCCTATTACATATTTAAAACATTCATCAGGTATTACTATATTCTCATCGGGCATATCTTCCAAATTATCATATTTCGTATCAAAATCAGGTATTAGTTTCTTCGCCATTTTTCTATCTAATATCTTACTTTTAACATCATATTCAATACCTTTAATATTAACAATACCATCTTCTTTCATTTCAGGTTCTTTTTTAACATCAGGTTCGTCTTCTTTTTTTGTTTCAGGTTCATCTGCCTTTTTCGCCCTTTGCTTCTTTTGGATTTCCCTACATCGCTTACAGGACTTGTAGGGTTCTCCCGATGATTTCGTTTCTTGTTCTTGTATATAACATTTACATATAGGGCATTTTGGATTAGGCATATTTATATTATATTATTATTATATTTATATTATATTATCCTTATATGATTTTTATATTTTTATTATACTGGATTTCGTGATATTCTTATATTTTTCTTATACTGATTTCGTGATATTCTTATATTTTTATTATATTTTTGTATTAAACTTTCCGTATATTGAGGGATGTTTATATAAGCATTTCATATTTATCTTATAAGTTTATTATATTCTTATTATATTTTTCTTTATTTATGTATCTAACTTTCCGTATTTTGAGGGTACTTATATAGATATCCTCTCTTACTGGAAAGTTTAATACATCCATTTTTACCCCTCTTTTCTTGGAAAGTTTAATACCTCCCTCTTTCACTCTCGGCGGGTCGCGTGAATACGCAGACTACTATATAAAAATAACAATCTCTACTTATTATAGCAAATGCTACAAAACTTTTTAACTAAACCTTGAAAACCAATTAGTTAAATATAAAAAAAACGCCATCTAATTTTTTCATAAATGTTAATATCCTAATAATCATCGTCTTCTATAAAAGTAAGTTTTTTATTATCCCATATTACTTCAAATTGCTCCTCTTTGTATTCAGTTATATCGCAATCAACTATAATACCCTCCCATTTAACTCGTATCAAATCGTATTTAACTATTTTACATCTCTGCTTCTTCTCTTTGTAATAATATCCAGTATCTTTTAATATCGCATTTAACCACTTCATAAATACTGAACTCGTTTTAGTCTTTGGGTCGGGTGTAATCTTTAATTTTTTACCCGTCTTATATTCGTTTATAATAGATTTTGTCTTACCATAGTAATCTTCATTTTCAATATTTTCAGGGAATACTACATCAGGTAATTCATCTAATTTTTCTATATTAAAAGTTTTCTTCAATATTTTCAATAAATAATACGGGTTAAAGTCTTTGTATGTTTTCCTTGTAATAATAGCAATCCATACTTGTATATATTCTAATATCCTGTATTCGGCATTTAGCATTTTACAAAGATTTTCCTTATCATCCCCATACAATCCATAATATTTTTCTACTATCGTATGTATTTTATCAATACCATAAATACTTCTATTATCCCAGTTAGTTAAACATTTAGATTTATTCGCAGTCTTAATTAATTCCAATCCATTTACAAATCTATTAGCATTTTCACTTGATATTTCTCTTGATTTATCTTCCATATCCAATACCCAATTAACTTTATTATTCTTTATAGTCGCTAAACATTCAACTATTTCAACTTTAAACACCCCATTCATCTCTTCCAATCTTGAATTGCCTTCTTTTAATAGTCTTGTTATTTCATTCGCTTTAATATCTCCTCTTAACAAATCCCTCTCTTTATATTCTTCATATTTTAATTCTGTTATTTCCATATATTTTACTAATTCAGTTTTAATATTACCATCACCGCAGTCTCTCTTTTTTTTCTCATATATAACTATATTATTTACACCAAACATTCCCGATTGTAAATTAGTAAAATAGTTTTCGGGGTCAATAAAACAACTATTTAAGTTAGTAATATCATTTATTTCCTTCATCTGTTCTTCATCCATAACATCATCGTCGTATTCCTCGTTATTTCTACAACATCGCATATTATTATTCTTCTTTAAAGTCGTTTCTCTTACAATTATTTTTTTAATATCTGCTTGAATACTATCATCAGTTAAGTCTCTTCTCCATTTCGCATATGTAAATGATATGCTTTCTTTCAAATCAATATATACTTCCCATATATTATTTTGTCTTGCTCGGGCAATAGCATTTAGAAAATCATTCCCATATATACCTACTACTCCTTTTTCAGTTTCGCTTTTAGAATATCTTGTAATTATTCCATAGCATTTATCAAACTTAATATTTTCTACTGATACTCCGTTCAAAATACTACTTGTATATATCCAAACTACAATCTCGCTCATTTTAGTTTTGTCTTCCAAAAACTCTTTTGCTTTCAGTAATTCATCAGGCGTCATCTGTAATTTATCTTTACCAGTATGCTTTGCTATTAAATGTTTCGGGATTTTTAAGGTATTTACTAAATAACTATATATTTCTTGGACTGATGTATATATTTCGCAAAATATACATATTCTCCTTTTAATTCCATCGGGTTTAGTATAATCATTCTCACTTAATATTTCACCCATTTCAGCAGTATAGCACTCCATCATCCTTTCCCTATCTTTTACTTTACTTGCTATTCCTCGTATATTAAAGGTCTTGGGATATTTATTTCTATTATCTGTATTGATATATACCATTTCACCCTTTTTTCCTGCTAATTCATTTTGCTTATTAACATACTCATAAGTTCTATTAGTCATATATGCGTCTATAACTATATTAAATGCTGACATCTTCCATAACTCGGTTAAATTACATATCGTTTCATAGAGCATAACAATCGTATCGCCATTTAAATTACGCTGTAAAGTTTCCATCTCGTCATAGCAACAAATTAATTTAGTCTTTTTCCCAATTCTCTTTTTAATATGTTTCCATCTCTTATTTAAACTCTCAAATGATATTACCAATACCTTCTTATCTGTTAAATCAAAGTTATTCATTTCCCTATGTTTATCATAATTTAATACTTCATTCTCTCCTATTCCAATACCAAATCTACTACTTATTTCAGTCGCAAAATATATGCGATTACTAAATACTATTGTAAAATGGTCTTCATCAATATATTCTTTTGTAAAATTAATTACCGCATTCGTCTTCCCTCCTCCTACATTTTCATCTGTAATTAATCCAATCTTTCCCTCTTTATAATATTTACCTATATCCATACTTTCATCTGCTCCCATATTGACATTTACCCATTTTGTCTTATCATAATAATACTGATTAATAAACTTTTTAGCAAATACTTTTTTTAGATATACCTCTTTATTGAATGCTTTTGCTATATTTATCAAATGAATTAATCCATATTTAGTATGTTTCATATTATCCCATTTCTTACGGCACTCATCGGCGACTTTGTTTAATTCTGTCTTATAAGCATTTAAAGTCCAATTCTCAAATATTTTATATTCTACTCCAAACTTCTTTAATATATTCCCAATTACCCACCATAAGCGAAAAGGGAATTTATGGTTTATTGTATTAGGTATTACTGATAAGTAATATTCGCAGTCTGTTTTAGTACTGAACCCTTTTATCTTATAAAATGCTACTACATCAGTATTATTGATATATTCATTTTCCTTTTGTATAGGTATATTTAAGTTTAACATATCTTTAAAATCATATCCATTTTCAGGTTTCTCGGCATCCTTATTAGCATTCTCGTCTGCTTCCATATTATAACTTTTATTATTAAAATATCCTCTGCCTTCCTTCTCATTCATTTTCTTTAAAAGTCGCTCCATTTCAGTCGTATCAATTAATTTTTTATTATCTTTATTGAACTGGGTTATTAAAGTATCTTTTAATTTAATATTAGGATTTTTACATTTTAAAATACTATCAGGTTTCCCTAACTTTGTCTGCCCTAATAGTCTTAATAACTGCGAACAATTCCTATTTTTAACATATACTCCCTTATCAATAGCGTCATATACTCCTCTATCTATAAAGTTTCTTAATTTCATATTAAAATGAGTAAATATAGTATATAATTCTTCGGGATTATCTACATATACAGGTAATATAATATGCTTGGATATTTTGTATTTACCATCAGTTATATCTCTTGATGCCTCAATTGTTATTATATCTTCTTTTTTAAAATCTTCATCTAAATCCTTGTAATACGGGGCGATTAAATCTATAAAGTCGTTAATTTTATTATCATATTCGTCAATATTATCTTTATCAATATATAAATCAATATCGTAATACATTTTATAACAATATTCCTCTTTTCCCAATATTACCTCGTAATAATTATTATCTTCCGTAATATCTTCAATATCCTCGCTTGATATTACGGCATATTGCTTATAAACATATTTATAATCATCCATATCCCTCGCGATTATTATACTATCATCAGTTCTATTATAATCATCTTTTACATATATTAATTTTTTTTTAAAGTTTAAATCTCGCATACTTACCTATAATATATATATTATTTTAATCCTTATATCATTTTTTATTTTCATCCCCTCAAATAAGAAAGTTTAATACATATAACCTGCGTATTCTACGCCACCCGCAAAAGACGCGAAAGAGGATGTATCAATCTTTCTAAAAAATGAGGTATTCTTAATAAGTACCCTCCCTATACGGAAAGTTAAATACATATTGAGAAAGTTTAATATACCCCTCAAAATGCGGAAAGTTTAATACATATAATCAGCGTATTCTACGCATCCCGCTAAAAACGCCTAAAAGGGATGTATCAATCTTTCTAAAAAATGAGGTATTCTTAATAAGTACCCTCTCTATATGGAAAGTTATATACATATCAGGAAAGTTATATATACCCCCCAAAATGCGGAAAGTTATATACATATCAGGAAAGATTAATACATATAATCAGCGTATTCTACGCATCCCGCAAAAAACGCCAAAAAGGGTATGTATCAATCTTTCTAAAAAATGAGGTATTCTTAATAAGTACCCCCTATATATGGAAAGTTTAATACATTCCCTCAAAACGCAGAAAGTTTAATACGCATCCCGCAAAAAAAATGAGAAAGTTATATATACCCCCCAAAACGCAGAAAGTTTAATACAATTTATTAACTGATTAATCGCTATTATCTTGTCCGTATCTCGCTATATATCTAATCATTCTAAAATATTCCTTCATATCCCCAGTTTCTTTATCATAATCCGCTACGCATTCTTTCCGTATCAAATACAATATTAATACTCAAATTGTTTTGCTCGGGTTTTTTATCTACTATCTCTTTAATATTACTCGCGATTGTCTTAATAACCTGCTGGGGTTTTCTAACTTCTTTTGTATTACTAACAATATTATATATATCATTCACTTTATTAAATAATTCTCTATTTTGCTGTATTAGTAAAGCATTTTGTCGCTCCATAATTCGCATCATACCAGTCTGTTTTTCCAATTCGCTTTGCTGTTTCAATAATTTATTTTTAATAGTATCGTTATATGCCTTACAACTATCATATAGTCGTTTATTTTCTTTTAAATCTTCAATTTCTTCAATTGCTTTATTGTAATCGCGATGTAATTGACTTCCATCTAACACTTCATATTTATTATTGATAATTTTTTTAAGTTCCATATCTACATTCTCGTAAAACTTTTTATCGCATTTTAACTTGCTGTCTTCGCTCATTCTTGACGCCCAATATCTAATATGCTGTAAATCGCTTGTATATTGTTCGCAAAATTGTTCTTGTTCCAATAAGGGTTTTTTAAGGTTCGCTAATCTTTGTCGCAAATTAGTATAAAATACTTTATATTCTTCATTCGTTAAATCATCGTAATTGTATTTAGTCTGCGTTCTACAATAGGGACATCTTATAGAATATTGTTCGTCCATATTTTTACTTAACATCTTGCTCCAACTTTCAGCACACTTAATACAAATACTATTATCGCATTCTTTACATTTATATTTTTCGCATTTACAATTTCCATAGCAGATTTCGCAAATATTTTCATCAAAAACATCTGTCATTTTTAAATTAGTATTAGGTGGATTACCACTCATCACTTCGGTCATCTTCCTATACTATAAAGGTATATAATAATATCATTTATTCCATATATCATTTTTTATTTATTTATTTATATAAAGAAAAAAAAGTAATTTATTTTTTAGTTAATATTTTTTCAATCTTCTTATTAATCTCATCTTGTTTTTCTAACTCTTTTATTTTCGCCAATATCTTATCTTTATTTTGTTCTAAAAGTCTAAAAAAAATCTTACCTTTTTCCTGCTCCTGTCTTTCAATTTCATCTAATTTATCTTGTTCCTGTCTTTTAATTTCATCTAACCTTTCCTGCTCTTGTCTTTTAATCTCGTCTAATTTATCTTTCTCTTGTCTTTCAATTTCATCTAACCTTTCCTGCTCTTGTCTTTTAATTTCATTTAATTTATCTTGTTCCTGTCTTTTAATTTCATCTAATTTATCTTGCTTTGCCTTCTTTTTTGCTCTTATTATTTTATTTTTTTCTGCCCTTTCTCGTCGTATAATTAAATCTTTTTCATATTGTTCCCCAAAAAAATCAGGGTTTTTTTCCTTTAAATATTTTAAATAAATAGGGGCATATTTATAATCAACATCTTTCTCATCTTCTAATCTTTTTTTTTTCTTAACTTTATTATCAGTTTCGTCTTTTTTCATATCAGTAATATTACTAATTAAATCATCAAATCCATCTCGTCCTTGTCTTTTAGTAATATATTTTTTAACATATTCGTCATCATAATAATAATACTTAATAGGATAATTATTGTTATGTTTAGTTTCATCAATAATACTAAAATATGAGTTCATAGGTATATCTTCAATTACTAATATATAATCAAAACCAAAATCAATAATTATCATATTATCATAGCAGTCTCGTAATACATTTTTAATTTCCATATTAATATCATCTTTCCGTTTAATTTTTAATTGTAAAGTTTTTCTACCTTTCCATTCATTTAAACTAATTTCATAACATTTTACAGGCAATCCTTCGGGCAACCAATACCCTCTATCATTCCAATTTTCAATCGTATATCTTTCTTCATAATCTAAATCAAATACAACAACTCCATAAGGTATTCCTGATGATATTTCACTTTTACCCAACCATTTATCACTTGCTTTATTTTTAAGTTTAGTTTTTACAACAACATTTTTATAATCATATTTACCTTTAAAACTCTTATCAATATGCTCTATTTCTTTACTATAACAATATATATTATAGAAAACCCATTCGCCTTTATTTTCGTCCCAAATCATATCAAACATATTATAGTTATTGTCTATAATATATATATTGCTTAATCTTTATATCATTTTTTTTTATTAGGGGGGTATATCAAATAAAAATAACAAATCTTTATCTTTCTCGCTCCAATATTTTTTTAAATGTTTAAGAGTGTCCTTATCAATCTCATTTAATACTTTTCTAATTATTTTTATTTTTTTTATATTATTTACATTCTGTATATAAATATTACCTTTATCTAAAATTATAAATACACATTCTTTACATACTTTAATAATATCATTTATTATTTCTAATTTTTTTTTATCAATTGATTTATTTGTCGCTGTATTATTCATAATACTACAATCCCTGTCGTAATATTTAAAGTGGTCTTTTAAAAAATTACGGATTAACTCAATAAACTCACCGCAGATATGAGACGCAGAACATTTTACAGGGTCTTTCTTTTTGTATTCAAAATGATTTTCGCATTTTTGTAATAAAATTAGATATACTTTAAATAGTTTAAGGCAATATTCAAAATAATTATTTTTATCATAGTTAATATCGTATATTTCTTTATATATGTTATTAAAATCCGTACCAAACTGCTCTAATTTTTCATTTATATAATTATTTTTATCATATCTATTTGTATCCTCTATTTTAGGCATCGCTTATATTATATATTATTAGTTAATCTTTATATCATTTTTTTATTATAATCGGGATTTTGCTTAATAATTTTATCATATAGCATTTTAGCAGTACTAACATCTTTCAAATTAAAATTATTAGTATTAGTAAGCATATCCTCCAATTTTTTAATATCATCTTGTAAAGTATCCTTATTGTTCTGCTCTACTTCTTTTTTACTTTTGCGATTATTCTTCATATATTCCAATTTCTTCAATCGGTATTCTTCGTCAGTATTATATTTAAGATTACTATTAATCAATCGTTTATTATTAATTTTATTTCTAAATTCCTCATCATTCGCGTATCTATTTTTTAAATATACTTTAATCCGTTCCTTCTGCTGTTCGTATGTTCGCTTCTTTTTCTCCTTTACGGGTTTCGTTTCTTCAACCAAAGTTATTACATCATTTTCAGTATTATTCATAATTGATATAGAGAGTATCCTATTATATAACAATATTATTTAATTCCTTATATCGTTTTTGTTATTAAGAGAAAAAATAAGAAAGTATGCGTTATACGCAAATTATAAATGCTAATAGTCGTAAATTAATCTCAAATATACATTCTCATCGTCTATATCATATATTTTACTATATCCCTCAATATCATAAACGATATTAAAATAATTTTCAATATTATATGATGAGTTCCATAAGTGATATTTAAAGTCTTCAAATGATTTTATTTTATAGTTTTTAACCAAATATTTCTTCCAGTATTTATAAGCAGGATTAATATTAGTCGGTATTAAATTAATATCAAAATGCTTCTGTAATAAATCAATAATATTCTTTGCCGTCCCAGTCTTATTATAATATGCCTCAATCCAATCAATTATTACTGATGATTTTTTTTCAACTTTATTCAAATCATCTCGTACTACTATCACACCCATAAGATAATAATTATCTCGTCTTCCTTTTTTAATATCATACTCGGTACAATTATAATATTTTCTCATATAATATCTCCTTGTATGCTTATCATCTCTCATAATATAAAAGTAAGTATTTTTAAGATTAGTTATTATACTGATGCCGATATTATTGTCATCTTCAATTATTTTTTTAATTCCTTTTTTTACAACAAAGTTTAATATATCATTTATTTCACATTTATCAATATTAAAATTATATTTATTGATTATATCTACACCATTCCAAAGTCCTTTTGTATTTAGATTATCTATATTAACCATACAACCTCCTCCAATATCTTCAATCGCAAACATTCTGTTTAAGTTATAATATAAAAAAATGATATTCCTTATATCAATTTTTATTTTTAGGGACATATTTGTCCTTTTTTATACTTTCTTAATATCTATAATTAAAATCTCTCTAAAACCAATAAACGCCCCTTTTTCTTTTGCCCTTTCGTCATCATCGTCGTCATCATCATCGCAGTTTCCACACTTACAAAGTCCTTTATCATCATAAGGATTATTACACCAAATTATATCTTCGTCCGAAGGTCTAATAAAATACTCACCATTCTTTTTAGTAATTTCAAAAGTAGGTATTCTATAACATTTATCTTCACCAATTCGCTCTATAATTTCATCAATTATTTCTTCAAGATTAATACAATTAGGATATAATTTAACTTTTTTAATTTTATATTTAGGTTCAATCTTATAATACAATCCACCTTCTCTATAAGTTAATTTTCTTTTTTGTTTAATATACCTTACCTCATACATCTCTCCTTCTTCTTTATTTTTAATTGATAATTTTTCCATAATATTTTTATATTCTTCATCAGTTAATTTTTGTTTAATATCATATATCATATCTGCTAATTCCTGCGACGCCATATTATAGTTTCGTATTATAATATAATATTCTTTAATCTTTATATCATTTTTTTATTTTTTCAGGGTCAAAGATGTCCTTTGGGAGGATGTATATAACTTTCCATATATAGGGGGTACTTATTAAGAATATCTCATTTTTAAGAAAGATTAATACACCCCCTTTCGCGGGATGCGTAGAATACGCAGGTTATTTAAAAAAAATATATATATCATACAAATCTATCTATTCATCTTCATCTTCATCTTCATCTCGTTTAATCTCGCCATTCTCGTTAATACTATAACTTTCTCCATATGGGTCTATACTTGATGCTCTCAATAAAGCATATAATACCTTATCATCTCCGTCGCAAAGTAAGTTAAACTCAACAACGCCATATTTTTTTGTTCTAAAACTCAATTTAAAAGCAAAATCATATCGCGACTTCCCCATCATTTTTGTTCTTTCGCTTTTATTAGTTTGTAATATAACTCCTTCTACATATTCCTCGCCTTTAAAGTCAGTTAATATTTTCCTAAAAGGTAAAGATTGCTTTGTATGCCCCCAACCATAAGCGAGGTCAGTAAAAGCGTCAAAATCTTCATATGTAAATACCAAATCAGTAATACCAATTTTATTTTCTTTATTTTCTTTTTTCTTATCAAGTCCCCGACGCCATTTCTGTAAGTCGTCGTTAAATGTCTTCAACTTTTTAATAAGTTTTTCCTTATTAAACTTTGTATATCCTGAATACATAAAATTATTCTCGTCCTGTTTAATTTTCAAAATCTTTCTCAATTGTTTCTCATCAAGACTATCATAATATTTTCCAGTTATTACATTTTTAATATCATCAGGCAAATCCTCCCACCCGACTTTGTTTTCATTTTTATCTTCAACCTTTTCAGGTAGTTTCGCATTCTTACGCCGTATAGCAGATTGTAATATAATACCTGCCTGTTTTTTCTCATCATATTCGCCTTTAATTGCTTTGGATTTTAAAGCATTTTGTATAACTCCTGTCTTTTGTTTTTTCTTTTCCAACTGCTTATATGTCGCACCGCCAATTTTAATCGCCCTTCCAGTAAGCGGATTAACAATACAATTCATATTCTATAATATGTTAATAAAAAAATACGCCGTACAATAATCATTTTTTTATTTTTTAGGGACATATTTATCCATTTTAATATTTTGCTATTATATCAAAATAATACTCGGCATCTTTCAAATCATCAATTAGTATGTTAATATTCTTATCATCGTCGTAAATACTATCAGTTAATTTATATTTAATAAATACATCAGGTTTGTATTGAATTATATAATAACTAAAATTAATTAGTTTAAGTTCTTCATCAGTAATCTTATTTATATCAATATTTTTATCAGGAAAACCAAAACATACAAGTAAGCATATTTTTTTATTTTTATATTTATTATCTCGTTTAAACTTATTATAAGATTTTATTTTACTAACTGGAAAATAAGTAGTATTAAACTTTGTTATATCATATGTTCTCGTTTTTAATTCAATTAGTATAATTCTCTCATCAGTCTCAATAATAAAATCAAAACTATTATATCTATCAGTCATAATAACATCTGCCCTATATTTTTTAATAATATCATATAACCTATTTTCGCTTTTTTCACCAAAAATATATAATTTTTCTTTATCAAGTCCCATCGCATCAATTTTGCTGTTATAATATAAATATAAAAAAAATATTGAGATGTATGCGACCAATTATTTAAAAAATAAAATCTCATATAATATTAACTGATGACTTACTCCAAAATTGATAAATATGAAGATAGTTATAAAGAAGACATTTTACAAGAATATTTAAACCGAACTCATAAGGATTACCGATTAAGCGATTTTATTGATGTAAATGAATATGAAGATGATATTTAATAATAACCTGCGTATTCTACGCAACCCGCGAAGGGCGCGAGAGAAAGCATCAAACTTTCTTAAAATAGAGGTATTCTTAATAAGTACTCTCGCAAAATGGAAAGTTTAATACATATCGGGAAAGTTATATATACCCCTCAAAATTAAGAAAGATTAATACATATAACCAGCGTATTCACGCAACCCGCAAAAAACGCAAAGAGGGGGGTGTATCAAACTTTCTTAAAATAGAGGTATTCTTAATAAGTACCCTCGCAAAATGGAAAGTTTAATACACTCAAAAAAGGATGTATCAATCTTTCTATATAAAGAGGTATTTATATAAGTACCCCTCAAAATACGGAAAGATTAATACATATATGCGAGATATTATATAAAATAATAATCTCATATATTAGTAATATGGATAATACGGCGGAATACGAGCGTATTTTTAATATGACTATTGACGAACGACGCAAATTATTAAAGGAAAAAGACCAAGATTTTAAAAAGGAATATTTTGCTTACGACAACCGAGAGAGAGCAAGGCGTCGCAGAGAAGCAAAAAAAACTGATGAAAATAAACAACCAATAGACAACGGCGTACCTGACGATATTGTTAAAAAAGTATTAAATGCCCCGATACAAACTGATATGGAATTAGGAAAAGATGGAAAATTATTTAAGGCAAAAGTAGATGACTTTTTTAAACAAATATTACCAAAAGAAGACCAACCTGTTAAAGAAGAAGACCAATCTGTTAAGGAAGAACCTGTTATTAAACAATCGCCAAAACCAAAACAAGCACCCAAACAAACCAAACCAAAGGAAGAACCAGTTAAATTACAACCAGTTAAAGAGGAAGAAATATTACCTGATAATACAACTTTTTATCAAAATGTAATATATGCCGATACTATTATAGCAAAAAGTTATATAACAGACGACGGGGAAAATGGCGAATTCGGTATTGGCATCTCAAATATCAAAAATTATAATTTAAAAATACCAATCTCATATTTAGATGATATTTATATTAATCTCCCAAATAGCAAAATGCTATGCGATACGCAATATATTTACTTTTTTTTAAATTAAAGAATATAAAGAATATTTAAAATGATATAAGGATTAAAATATATTATATTATAGAAAAGAACGATGCCCCCGAAGAGACCAGCGACAAAAAAACAACAATATAAACCGATGCCGAAGATATATGGATATTTTAAACTAAAAGACCCTGATGAAATTGATGAGGGACAATATAACGCACCTTACGACTTAATTAAAGAAGATATTATAAATACTTATCCAGCATATTACAAATCTCTTTTACTCAAAAATATAAACAAAAATAACGAATGGATTGGAAGTTTAACTCTTAATCTTCAAGAAGCAGGGAAAGATATGACCCAAGAGCAGTTTAATCATATTGTTAGACTTATTAATAAGCAGAGTGATACGCTCAAATATATTAAACTATTTTTTGTATCAACAAATGAGGCAAATGGAGTAAAATATACATTTACTAATTATGTAAAGAAAGAGCAAGATGATATGCCAATCCCGCATCTATTTTTCTTTTGCGAAACAAATGAGATTAGTATTAATAATCTTAAAGAGCAATTACAAATTAAACTAAAAGATGATTATATGGACGCTTTTGCTATTGTTAATAAAAATAAAAGCGATTATAACTGCGACGGCGGGTATTTTATTAAAATTAGATTAAATAAGGAAATTGATAGTATTGTTTTCAAAGACACAAGCGATATAATCCGCAATTATTTTAAAGACAACTACCAAGAAGACAATATCAAAGTTTATTACAAGACAGGTAAGGAAACAAATGGAAAAAGATATACCGCAACATATCCACTCGCTAATACCAAGTTTATTCAAAACGAATAAATGTAATTTATTATTTTTTTTATTTATATTCTTTCATCTCATACAACTCTCACATTCAAGTATAACCACCAGTAAAAGCACCAGCGAAACAATATAAACTATATTTACAATCCCAACAAGTAATTACCATTTAATATAAACTATTAATAAGAAAAAAGCACCAGCGAAACAATACGAGCAATTGTTTTTCATTTTAATTAGAAAAAAGCACCAGCGAAACAATATGAGTATATCTTTTAGTAAGTATTTTATTTTTTAGAAAAAAGCACCAGCAAAACAATAGCATTTATATCCCAAGTCTTAATATTTAAAATGCTTTAAAAAACCTCTTTTATATTTTTATATTATTATTGAAAAAAAACACCAACAAAACAACAACATACTAAATACCCTCTATTATTAAAATCACCAGCAAAACAATATGAGAATATCTTTACATTCTGTTATAATATTATTCAAAAAAAATCACCAGCAAAACAATAGGACAATTATTAAATAATTATTTTTACTATATCCCCTCGCCCAAAAAGCATATAAGGATTAAACGAATTATATATTATAACGAGCAACTATAATTAAATTATGGAACTAATTGAAGAGAGACGGCAAAAACAACGAGATTACCAAAATAATTATATTAGAAACCGAAAGGCAGTAGATGAAGAATATAGATTAAGATTACAGACGAGAAGCAATCAGCATATTAAAGAAAAATTACGAACTGATGAGGAGTTTAGAATTAAATATACCGAAAAAGCAAGGATTAGAAAAAGAATACACGCCGAGAAAGTTAAAAATGAGCGTATTGAGTTATATAGGGGTAAAGTAGCGGATTATGATAAAGAAACTGGGGATATGAAGGAATATTTTAGAATGATTAGATATATAGCGAGATACGGACAAGATAATAGCGATTAATCAGTTAATAAATTGTATTAAACTTTCTGCGTTTTGGGGGGTATATATAACTTTCTCATTTTTTTTGCGGGATGCGTATTAAACTTTCTGCGTTTTGAGGGAATGTATTAAACTTTCCATATATAGGGGGTACTTATTAAGAATACCTCATTTTTTAGAAAGATTGATACATACCCTTTTTGGCGTTTTTTGCGGGATGCGTAGAATACGCTGATTATATGTATTAATCTTTCCTGATATGTATATAACTTTCCGCATTTTGGGGGGTATATATAACTTTCCTGATATGTATATAACTTTCCATATAGAGAGGGTACTTATTAAGAATACCTCATTTTTTAGAAAGATTGATACATCCCTTTTAGGCGTTTTTAGCGGGATGCGTAGAATACGCTGATTATATGTATTAAACTTTCCGCATTTTGAGGGGTATATTAAACTTTCTCAATATGTATTTAACTTTCCGTATAGGGAGGGTACTTATTAAGAATACCTCATTTTTTAGAAAGATTGATACATCCTCTTTCGCGTCTTTTGCGGGTGGCGTAGAATACGCAGGTTATATGTATTAAACTTTCTTATTTGAGGGGATGAAAATAAAAAATGATATAAGGATTAAAATAATATATATATTATAGGTAAGTATGCGAGATTTAAACTTTAAAAAAAAATTAATATATGTAAAAGATGATTATAATAGAACTGATGATAGTATAATAATCGCGAGGGATATGGATGATTATAAATATGTTTATAAGCAATATGCCGTAATATCAAGCGAGGATATTGAAGATATTACGGAAGATAATAATTATTACGAGGTAATATTGGGAAAAGAGGAATATTGTTATAAAATGTATTACGATATTGATTTATATATTGATAAAGATAATATTGACGAATATGATAATAAAATTAACGACTTTATAGATTTAATCGCCCCGTATTACAAGGATTTAGATGAAGATTTTAAAAAAGAAGATATAATAACAATTGAGGCATCAAGAGATATAACTGATGGTAAATACAAAATATCCAAGCATATTATATTACCTGTATATGTAGATAATCCCGAAGAATTATATACTATATTTACTCATTTTAATATGAAATTAAGAAACTTTATAGATAGAGGAGTATATGACGCTATTGATAAGGGAGTATATGTTAAAAATAGGAATTGTTCGCAGTTATTAAGACTATTAGGGCAGACAAAGTTAGGGAAACCTGATAGTATTTTAAAATGTAAAAATCCTAATATTAAATTAAAAGATACTTTAATAACCCAGTTCAATAAAGATAATAAAAAATTAATTGATACGACTGAAATGGAGCGACTTTTAAAGAAAATGAATGAGAAGGAAGGCAGAGGATATTTTAATAATAAAAGTTATAATATGGAAGCAGACGAGAATGCTAATAAGGATGCCGAGAAACCTGAAAATGGATATGATTTTAAAGATATGTTAAACTTAAATATACCTATACAAAAGGAAAATGAATATATCAATAATACTGATGTAGTAGCATTTTATAAGATAAAAGGGTTCAGTACTAAAACAGACTGCGAATATTACTTATCAGTAATACCTAATACAATAAACCATAAATTCCCTTTTCGCTTATGGTGGGTAATTGGGAATATATTAAAGAAGTTTGGAGTAGAATATAAAATATTTGAGAATTGGACTTTAAATGCTTATAAGACAGAATTAAACAAAGTCGCCGATGAGTGCCGTAAGAAATGGGATAATATGAAACATACTAAATATGGATTAATTCATTTGATAAATATAGCAAAAGCATTCAATAAAGAGGTATATCTAAAAAAAGTATTTGCTAAAAAGTTTATTAATCAGTATTATTATGATAAGACAAAATGGGTAAATGTCAATATGGGAGCAGATGAAAGTATGGATATAGGTAAATATTATAAAGAGGGAAAGATTGGATTAATTACAGATGAAAATGTAGGAGGAGGGAAGACGAATGCGGTAATTAATTTTACAAAAGAATATATTGATGAAGACCATTTTACAATAGTATTTAGTAATCGCATATATTTTGCGACTGAAATAAGTAGTAGATTTGGTATTGGAATAGGAGAGAATGAAGTATTAAATTATGATAAACATAGGGAAATGAATAACTTTGATTTAACAGATAAGAAGGTATTGGTAATATCATTTGAGAGTTTAAATAAGAGATGGAAACATATTAAAAAGAGAATTGGGAAAAAGACTAAATTAATTTGTTGCTATGACGAGATGGAAACTTTACAGCGTAATTTAAATGGCGATACGATTGTTATGCTCTATGAAACGATATGTAATTTAACCGAGTTATGGAAGATGTCAGCATTTAATATAGTTATAGACGCATATATGACTAATAGAACTTATGAGTATGTTAATAAGCAAAATGAATTAGCAGGAAAAAAGGGTGAAATGGTATATATCAATACAGATAATAGAAATAAATATCCCAAGACCTTTAATATACGAGGAATAGCAAGTAAAGTAAAAGATAGGGAAAGGATGATGGAGTGCTATACTGCTGAAATGGGTGAAATATTAAGTGAGAATGATTATACTAAACCCGATGGAATTAAAAGGAGAATATGTATATTTTGCGAAATATATACATCAGTCCAAGAAATATATAGTTATTTAGTAAATACCTTAAAAATCCCGAAACATTTAATAGCAAAGCATACTGGTAAAGATAAATTACAGATGACGCCTGATGAATTACTGAAAGCAAAAGAGTTTTTGGAAGACAAAACTAAAATGAGCGAGATTGTAGTTTGGATATATACAAGTAGTATTTTGAACGGAGTATCAGTAGAAAATATTAAGTTTGATAAATGCTATGGAATAATTACAAGATATTCTAAAAGCGAAACTGAAAAAGGAGTAGTAGGTATATATGGGAATGATTTTCTAAATGCTATTGCCCGAGCAAGACAAAATAATATATGGGAAGTATATATTGATTTGAAAGAAAGCATATCATTTACATATGCGAAATGGAGAAGAGACTTAACTGATGATAGTATTCAAGCAGATATTAAAAAAATAATTGTAAGAGAAACGACTTTAAAGAAGAATAATAATATGCGATGTTGTAGAAATAACGAGGAATACGACGATGATGTTATGGATGAAGAACAGATGAAGGAAATAAATGATATTACTAACTTAAATAGTTGTTTTATTGACCCCGAAAACTATTTTACTAATTTACAATCGGGAATGTTTGGTGTAAATAATATAGTTATATATGAGAAAAAAAAGAGAGACTGCGGTGATGGTAATATTAAAACTGAATTAGTAAAATATATGGAAATAACAGAATTAAAATATGAAGAATATAAAGAGAGGGATTTGTTAAGAGGAGATATTAAAGCGAATGAAATAACAAGACTATTAAAAGAAGGCAATTCAAGATTGGAAGAGATGAATGGGGTGTTTAAAGTTGAAATAGTTGAATGTTTAGCGACTATAAAGAATAATAAAGTTAATTGGGTATTGGATATGGAAGATAAATCAAGAGAAATATCAAGTGAAAATGCTAATAGATTTGTAAATGGATTGGAATTAATTAAGACTGCGAATAAATCTAAATGTTTAACTAACTGGGATAATAGAAGTATTTATGGTATTGATAAAATACATACGATAGTAGAAAAATATTATGGATTGTATGGGGATGATAAGGAAAATCTTTGTAAAATGCTAAATGCCGAATACAGGATATTAGAATATATACAAGTATGGATTGCTATTATTACAAGGAAAACATACAAAGACTTTAACCCGTATTATTTATTGAAAATATTGAAGAAAACTTTTAATATAGAAAAATTAGATGAATTACCTGATGTAGTATTCCCTGAAAATATTGAAAATGAAGATTACTATGGTAAGACAAAATCTATTATAAACGAATATAAGACGGGTAAAAAATTAAAGATTACACCCGACCCAAAGACTAAAACGAGTTCAGTATTTATGAAGTGGTTAAATGCGATATTAAAAGATACTGGATATTATTACAAAGAGAAGAAGCAGAGATGTAAAATAGTTAAATACGATTTGATACGAGTTAAATGGGAGGGTATTATAGTTGATTGCGATATAACTGAATACAAAGAGGAGCAATTTGAAGTAATATGGGATAATAAAAAACTTACTTTTATAGAAGACGATGATTATTAGGATATTAACATTTATGAAAAAATTAGATGGCGTTTTTTTTATATTTAACTAATTGGTTTTCAAGGTTTAGTTAAAAAGTTTTGTAGCATTTGCTATAATAAGTAGAGATTGTTATTTTTATATAGTAGTCTGCGTATTCACGCGACCCGCCGAGAGTGAAAGAGGGAGGTATTAAACTTTCCAAGAAAAGAGGGGTAAAAATGGATGTATTAAACTTTCCAGTAAGAGAGGATATCTATATAAGTACCCTCAAAATACGGAAAGTTAGATACATAAATAAAGAAAAATATAATAAGAATATAATAAACTTATAAGATAAATATGAAATGCTTATATAAACATCCCTCAATATACGGAAAGTTTAATACAAAAATATAATAAAAATATAAGAATATCACGAAATCAGTATAAGAAAAATATAAGAATATCACGAAATCCAGTATAATAAAAATATAAAAATCATATAAGGATAATATAATATAAATATAATAATAATATAATATAAATATGCCTAATCCAAAATGCCCTATATGTAAATGTTATATACAAGAACAAGAAACGAAATCATCGGGAGAACCCTACAAGTCCTGTAAGCGATGTAGGGAAATCCAAAAGAAGCAAAGGGCGAAAAAGGCAGATGAACCTGAAACAAAAAAAGAAGACGAACCTGATGTTAAAAAAGAACCTGAAATGAAAGAAGATGGTATTGTTAATATTAAAGGTATTGAATATGATGTTAAAAGTAAGATATTAGATAGAAAAATGGCGAAGAAACTAATACCTGATTTTGATACGAAATATGATAATTTGGAAGATATGCCCGATGAGAATATAGTAATACCTGATGAATGTTTTAAATATGTAATAGGAGCGAAAATGAATACTGAAATGATGGAAAAACTGGGATTTAGAATAACGACTGCTGATGAAGAAGATAATAATATATATCCTGATGATGGTAATAATATAATTGATAATAAAGTTTTAGAACAGATTAAAAAACAAAGTCCAGTATTTATACCCTGAAAGCGAAAGTTATTAAAAATTAAGTGCGTTTGGAAAAAAAATAGTACCTATACGCTGTATTTTTTTGAAAATTAAAAACAATTTATTTTTTTAAGAAAAATGAGAGATATGTACCGCATTTTTAAATGGATTATATATGAATTGTAAAAAAACCCCACAAATCTATAAAAAACCCCGCAAATCTATAAAAAACCCCGCAAATCTATAACAAAACCCCGCAAATCTATAAATAAAATTGTCTTAAACAGGGGACAAGGATGTCCTAAATACAATTTATTTTTAATATAATTATATTATAGATATAAATGAAAGCAAAACCTATATCAGCAAAAGAAAGACATTTTGATTTTGATAATTATAATATGAGTATAGCACCTGATTATACTGGCGCTGATTTAATATTTGGTTTTAAGAAAGGAAGTCAGCATTTTAGAAAGCATATTAGGAATATTAATATGTAATAACCTGCGTATTCACGCATCCCGCGAAGGATGTATTAATCTTTCTTAAAAATGAGATATTCTTATTAAGAATATCTCTCTTTATGGAAAGTTAAATACAATACGCGTGATATAAGGAATATCAATAATAAAAATAAGTTAATATATATATTAGCAATTAAGTAGTTTAAGCAAGTCTGCTTTTTTTTGTTTAGTATTAAAAGATATATTTTTGGATTTTAATACATCTTTTAGTTCAGCGACTTTCATTTTAGTATAATCGCGATTATCAATAATATCTTTTAATTCGCCAGTAATTTTAACTGACCCGTTATAATATACCGAAGCATTTTCGTTGGAATGATTAAGTAATTTTTTAGTATTAACAGATGGTAATTTATCGGCGTCAGTTTTTTTAATTTGCTGATGATAGGCAAGATATAATTTTCTTAAAGCGTGAGCGTTTAAGTTAGGTTGTATATTTAAAAGTTTTCTTTTAATACCTGTCCCAATAGTAGATGGTTTATAAATGTTATTTTCTTTGATTTGTTTTTGAAGAGAATTAAATAAGGTAATCCATTCGGTAGATGATATTAAAAGATTAATAATATTATCACCCGTATTGTCCTGCTTTGATATTCTTTTTGCTTTAATTGTAGTATTATCAACAATACTAAACTCATTTTCAGTAATCTCATTAGTTCTTAATCCTGATGTAAATAGTAAGTAAATATAAAGGGAGTATTTATCAATTTCATATTTGCCTGATACGACATTTAATTTTTTATCGCATTTAAGATTTAATAATTTATTAACAATAGTCATATCAACATCAATTACAGGTGTATTTTCCCTATTTTTATCACTCTGTTTAATAACCTTATCATATAGTTCAGGCGAGTTAATTAGTTTAACATATTCAGGGTCATTCAATATTTTATTTTCAATAATAAATGGTTTAATATTTACTAATATATTTTTTTTAGTCCCATCGGCGGTATTATCTAATTGTAAGATATAATCTCTAATATGTTCTGCCTTTGTTTTATCAGTCCATTTGTATTTTTTAAGTTTTGATACATATTGTTTAACCCCGTCTAATTTTGATACTTTTGGTTTAACCTCGCCCGTCATTTGTTCCTTTCTATAATATATAGAGAGATTATCTTTATATCATTTTTTATTTACGCAAAAATATTTTCGCATAAATATAAAAAAAATAACTCAATAATAATTACCCAATAATAATTAATTATCTTCTTCATCAGGCACTTCCTCGTAATATAATTTAATAATTTTATTCACATCCTTACGACAAAAGGGACAACATCCATTTTTTCTAAAATGAGGATTATTAGCACAAGAATAACATATTGTATGTCCGCATCCCATCGCACACATATCACGCTTACCGCCCATAGTCATCTTTTCCATACATATATTACAAGAGTATTTGATTTCCTTACCCTCTGTTTCAATAGTAGGCATTTCGGGTATGGTTTCAATATCATCATCATATCTGTATTCAATACTTTCATCATCTAATAGGCACATAAGGACGAACTTTAAAGCAGATGCTTTATAAGCGTGTTTATTTGCTTTTTGTCTCCAAGATGATAAGGTCTTTTTACACTTTTCGCAGTTATTATGAGATTTACATAATACCCAAGAGTTTCTGTTAGATGT
>Ga0208767_1000895_pt1 | contig 24300 bp, 8 predicted proteins | sample VirMetDEL_Mar_21_FD_184514 | JGI IMG/M metagenome (GOLD analysis project Ga0208767, IMG submission 184514) | Aqueous microbial communities from the Delaware River and Bay under freshwater to marine salinity gradient to study organic matter... | ecosystem: Environmental > Aquatic > Marine >... | reverse complement strand
AGTGGTCACAGTAACAAACGCAGCCCTAGGGATATCAACACACGCCATTAAAGAGGGTATTTTGACACCCATAGCGATTTCAATAACACAGAAGGGAACTAAGGAAACTCCTTGGAATTCAGTTTCTGGTGGTGGAGATTTCTTGTCTGGCACCACCGCCGATTATAGATATGAGCAGCTTTTTGAAAATGGATTAGAAAACTTACAAATTGATATTACGCCCTTAGTTGAAAGATGGATTAGGGGTTCTGGTGGTGGAGGTATATCAAATTATGGAATGGGTATCAAACTTACATCAAGCCAAGAAGCTTTGAATTATAGTGAGAATGTGAAAGCGTCTTCTGATAAGCCAACTCAAAACATCCCCGATGGCGCTACGATTTCATATTATACTAAAAGATTCTTTGCGAGAGGTTCCCAATATTTTTTCAAGAGACCAACAATTCAAGCCAAATGGGATTCTGCTATTCGTGATCATAGAGGTCAATTCCACATTAGCAGCTCGCTGGCATCAACGGAAAACATAAATGATATTTACTTCTATAACTATGTTAGAGGAAGATTGAAAACAATACCCTCTAGTGACTCCTTAACAGTTAGCATATATTCTAGTTCTGCTGGAGAACCAACAAGCACCAGATTAAGAATCAAAGATTCTAGTAACAATTACGCTGACTCTGTCACTGCAACTCAAGTTGAAACTGGTGTCTACAAAGCTAGGCTGCAAGTTGTTGAAGATTTATCTACAGTACACGATGTATGGTCTTTAGGCTCAGCACAAATCCATACCGGCACAATCAATACTGTTCCTTTAGGTACCGCTTTGCATGCAAGAGAGCCAACGTATTATATTAACATTACAAACCTTCAAAACAACTATGCTCAAGATCAAACAGCAAGGTTCAATGTTTATGTTAGAGAGAAAAACTGGAACCCAACAATATACACAAAAGCAGTTGCTTCGGCTCCGACAATAATCATCCCGTCAGCCTCCTACAGAGTAGTTAGGGTTTTTGACAACCTAGAGGTTGTTGCGCACGACACTGGCTCCGGTTTGCTGGCGACTGGTTTATCTTATGATGTGTCCGGCAACTATTTTGACTTTGACATGAAACTACTGCAACCAGATTATGAGTACGGTTTTAAGGTAGCGTTTTATGACGAAGAACTTAGTTCGTGGCAAGAGCAGAATGAATTATTTAAGTTTAGAGTGAACAAGAATGAGTATTAAAAAACTTTTTGAATCAAACAGTAAAGTTCAAGAATTTGTAAGCGATGTCTCCTCAAAAGATTTGTTTGTTGAAGATGGCGAATCGTTTCGCAATATTCAGGCTAGAAAAACTGATCAAGAAAGATATGTCCCGCAAATTGACTACTCAAAGCCAGAAAACTTTGCTAGGTATGGTTCTGCGCGCCTTTACTACAAGTCAGCACTGTCTAGAATTACAGACTATTATCCCTACGATGGCTCAGAAGCAGAAATAAACGAATTCTTAAATGGTTGCTTAGATGTTGAAAGATACATTTTGGACAACCAGTACCCAAGAACAACAGGTTATATCTCGCTCAACAAGGCTGGTTATACGCTTGCTGCAATGCAGAATGGATATGCATCACCCACCACAAACGAGTACATCGATCTTGTAGGCGGTCCAGGCACAGGTTCGGCACCGACTTCTAAACTGAAAGATCTGATGTTTGATCCAAATGATAGCAAGTACAATTATTCAAACATATACGACGAATCAATTTACACAACTGCTGGATTACCAACAGACTACGGCAGTGGCACTAGAACATCTAACTTAAGAGCTGACTTTAGTGATGGTGTGACGCTAGAGTTCTGGATGAAAACCGGCTCTGTCGGTGAAGCCGCAACACAAAGACAAGTTGTTTTTGACATGTGGAACAATGAATTGTCTTCTAGTGCCAACTATGGTCGTTTAATACTAGAAATTACAGGCGCTGCAGATACGACCGCGCCGTTTAGAGTTAGTATTGCTTCTGGTTCAACAGTAGTTAGAGAACTGCAACTTGGTAATTTTGCACCTAGTCAGTTTGGAGATTGGGCACATTACGCAGTCGTATTATCTGCTCAAAGTGCGTCTTTATATATTAATGGTCAACAAAATAATATTGCTACTTATGGTACCGCAACAGCCACAATTACTACTACTGGCGGTCCCTTAAATAATGAAACCTTTACCCTTACGGATGCTGCAGGACTCTCAGTAGGCTTTATATTTAAGCACAGTGTCGCAACTGTAGATGGCACCAAAGATGGAGATAACGTAATCATTGGTGTTAATGGTGCTTTAGGTAGCGCTCCATCAGTAGGAGAGAGGATTAGAGACGCTATCAATGCGTCCAGTCTTGCAATGACCGCAGTTGAAAAAACTGGTCCTCTACGAATAGAGCTTACACAGGATGGTACTGGAGCCTCTGGTGATACAACTATTGACATGTCTGGTGTTACTACTGTTACCGCAACTGATTTTACGGGCGGAAATACACTTGGGGCAACACTTGGGGCTTTATACGAGCCAAACATGGTTGGTCGGATTGGCGCGCTTGTAACTAACTCAATTCCAGCCACATCTGGCACTGAGCGAACTGGTTCGGCTGGTGCTGGAAGATTGTCTGGCTCCTTGGATGAATTTAGATTCTGGAAAGCATCGAGAACCTCAAAAGAAATCGGCAACAACTGGTTTACGCAGGTTCGCGGCGGAAACAACAGTGATATTTCTAACACTACGTTAGGCGTATACTATAAGTTCAATGAAGGAATTACGGGCAGAACCTCAACCGACAGTATTGTGCTTGATTATGCTGGTCGCGTCACAAACGGTACCTGGACAGGGTATTCTTCAACGTCTAGAAACACAGGATCGGCTATTGTATCAGCGTCGGCTGCAACCAAAGAGTTTTTAGATCCAATTATTAGAACAAACCATCCTGACTACATCAACTTGCAAAGCAGGTTACTTGATAGTGGTTCAGCACACGACTATCAAAACAATACATCAATACTGAACCTTGTACCAGGTTGGATTGTACAACAAGATGACGAAGATGAGAACACAGATTTAAGATATATCACACACGTGATGGGTGCTTATTTTGATAAATTATATCTTCAAATTTCTGAAGTGCCAAAGCTGAGACACCAGACTCACACAAGTGGCACGTTTAAACCTATATCATTTGCAGAACACTTACCACAATCGCTTGGCTTATATTCGCCAGAAATCTTCATTGATTCAACTGTATTAGAGAAGTTTATGAATCGCTCTGATAAAGTTGTTTTTGAGAATGATTTAAACGAAGCTAAGAACATGATTTACCAAAATCTCTACAACAACTTAACAGAGATTTACAAAGCAAAGGGTACAGAGCAAGCAATTAAAAATGTTCTTAAATGTTTCAATATCGATGACAAACTTTTAAAGCTTAGAGTTAATTCAAACAACGCAGAGACAGTTCTTAGGAATAACTTAGAACAACATCTCATTAAAAAGAATCTTGTAAACTTTAGTAAGGCTAGTCACAATGACGCTGTGATTTATCAAAAAACTCAAACTAACGTTTTGTCTGGTATTAATACTGCCGTTGTTGGCGGCTCCTTGACTGGTAGTACCAATCAATATGGCTATGGGTTTACTTATGAAGCAAATGTGGTTTTCCCCGAATATAATGCTTTAAGGGCGCTAAACACCAAACTTAAGCCAAACTTTAAACAAATGTCGCTGTTCGGCACAGTCACTACGGATGGCACCATTGTAAGTTCTTCCGCTGGTACGGACACCACTGCCACTGGCGACACGCAAGATTACGGTAATTTCAAAGTTTATTTTGTTAGAGATGACTTAGAATCAAAGACAGGGTTTTTCAAACTTGTTGTAGCTAACCCTGATGATTCCGTGATGACACTTACTAGTTCAGTGTTCAACGATGTATACAATAATGAGCTTTGGAATCTTTCAGTTAGAGTGAAGCCGGATAACTATCCTCTTAGTACCTTTGTGGCTGGTAATATAGACGACATCAACAATGACAGAAAGAATAGATATGATGTCATATTCTCAGGTTACAATTCTAAGACTACGGACTTATTTAACTCATTCAGAGTTAGCACTACAGTATCCTCCTCTACAGGTAAAAAATATATCGAATCTGGCAAGAGAGCCTATGTAGGCGCAGACAGGGTAAATGTTACTGGTGCTGTTGCTTATAATTCGGATGTATTATTATCCTCGGTTGCATTTTGGACAAAATATCTTGAAGACACCGACCTTAAGCAACACTCACTAGATATAGAGAATATCGGTCTGTCTGGCTCAGCTCAATATCTTAATGGTCTTGACACAAGCAATAGATATTCTGAAGCCTTGGGGCATAAAACATTAGCTCTTAATTGGAACTTTAGAAATCTTACAGGTTCCGATGCATCAGGAAAGTTTGTGGTCCAGGACTTCAGCTCTGGTTCCGTAACTGATAGAGATGATTATAGTTGGGTTGGAAAGATTTCTGGCTTATACTACACCGGTCATGGTGAAGGCTTTGATGTCTCATCTACAAATGCTATAAACGCTAAAAGATTAAACAGTTACAGATTCGTAGATCCAGAAAGACCAGTATCGTCTGACATGGTACAGATTTTCACTGACGAAGATGACCTGAGTCCTAATTTACGTCGAGAAGAAATATTACCCAACTTTGTATATTCTTTGGAGAAGAGTTTGTACGAAGCAATTTCCCAAGAGATGCTGGACTTTTTTGCTGGCGTGATTGATTTCAATGACGTTGTTGGTCACCCAGTACATTACTATAGACATAGATACAAAGATTTAGAGAAGCTCAGTCAAATTTTCTTCCGCAGAGTATCCAAGGTTACAGAAGTAGAAAAATACACCGAATACTACAAGTGGTTTGATGATGCACTAACTACAATTATTTCTCAACTTATCCCTGCTTCTTCTGAGTACATAAACGATATCCAAAATGTAATTGAAAGTCATGTTTTAGAAAGAAACAAATATCAAAATAGATTAAACATTCTCGATAGCGATAAGTTTACTCTTGATAGAATTTTACCAGAAGGCTCGCCGATAACTTCAGATATGGGAGATCCTGGTGATTCTGATTATGTTGGATCATCGACACCAAGAATCAAGTCCACGTAACACAAGGCAAAACCTTGCTTTCTGGAAAAAGAGGGCTGACCGTACTGCTGCTGAGATTACCTCTGGCGATGCCACAATTGATTCACAAAGAAACAAATTTAGAGATGTCATATACTCCAACCCAATTGTTTCTGGTGCAGCCGCGCCACCAACACTCAGTAAAGATGATGGCACAAAATATCAGCCAACTAATTTCTTTAGACGTGCGCGCGCCGGGGTTGTAAACTTAAATGTAGAAACGCAAGATACGCACTACGGTAAAAACTTAAATAACGAGAAGACCTTAACTCGTGATGTTCGTGGTGGAGTGAACTTTGAAAGTATGAAAAACTTTGATTTCGCTGCCTCAATTACCAAGCCTGGTGGACCGATAAACCACGAAGGCGGCAAGATAGTGCCATTAAACGTAATGGTTGGTTTTGTTCAGGATGCTACTGATATTCCTGTGTATAAAAACGCGACCCGACCTGATGAAATGATCGTCAAACAGAAGAAAACGTTTAAGGTGCAAACCGGTCGCGATTGGGAAGAAGGGTTAGGTTATAAAAACGTGAAGTCAGCAATGGCATTCCCGTTTAATGTCTATAGTGCGAGTGTCGAGGTCAATTCTGGCTACAATGCTCAAGTCATATCAAGTGTAACCAATAGCTTAATGATTACCAATGTTCATAATGATGTTTACGGTGATCACGCCGAAGTGCCAATGCAGGGTCCGTTCACCAATCACCTGGTAGGCGGTCATCAATCGCGACACATAGATATTAATACCGGAACTGATCAGCAGAACAATCGCCCAGAAGCTTGGAGAATCTTGCTCGGCACATGCGGAGACATAATTCCGTCAGGTGCGATTGGAGTTGTGGGACCGGATTACCCGCCAGCAGGCTACAACCCACCCGCGGGCACTATTCCCTATCCGTATCCGCATCACGGTAAAGCATACTTATACCGAGACCATATTGCCAAGCGCCCGGTCAACATTAGAAACGTTAGCAAAATAAGCAACGACAAGACTGTACCAGGAAACTTCCAAGAACAATACGAAGTCGTTAGTTCCTTTGGTGCATTTAACAACGCTCGTGCCTTCTTAGACAATCAACCGACGCTGCCACCTCAAGTAGCAGATGTTAAGTTTACCACTAACGTAAGAAGTATTTTTGACATTAGAAGAACCGCAAACTCTCACGTAGATCTTGTAGGTGACTACAGTACAGCATATCTCAACAGCACAGTTAACAAGACTATTGTAACTACCAAGTTTGCTGCGCCCGGCGGCATTGAAGTAATGTCCAAGGGCTACCTTGACTTCAAGTCAGGTGAAATGACTCCGTATAACTCACTCGCCTACAGGAATCAGACTGTAATCAAGCCACAGCAAGGACCAAGCGGCACAATTTCCGAACCGGTCGTATACGGCGGTGCCACAAACATTCAGGTTTCTGATATTCACGGCAAAGACTACGGTCTTCGTGCGCACCTTGCGCGCCACTCAGCTAGATTCGGTAGAGATTCTTTGTTTGTTGCAAATCCAGGTGGCTCGGTTAGCGAGCTTCCTTCGTTCCACAAAATTAACAGAAACTCAAGACAAGTAATCAAAGCTACTAACGAAAATAACTCTACCTTTGTGACTAGCTCGCGCTTTGATAACGCCTTCGTGGTGCGTCCTATACCACAGTCAGATAGGCAATACCAATGGTTCTCTGGTTCCGTGGTAGATATTAACAACATAAAGTACGCAGGTTATCAGAATGTAAACAGAGGCGAAAACTACAACGCTTATAGAACATCGTCAGCAGGTATAGAGTTTTACTGGACGTTTGTTAGTGCTTCAGATGCCACTACCGGCAGTCTGTATCAACCTTCAACAGAACTTAATATTATCATTAACGATCCTGTTGACGCTAGCACACATACACTTGGTTTCCCGGCGACCTCGGATGTTTCAAATTATACAAACACCGATCTTGTAGGAAACACACCAAATTCAGATTACCTCAATCAGCTTCTGACGTCTCGAAAAGATAAGTTTGGTTGGGGTTGGAGAAAATTCCACCAACATAACAACAGGATGCTTGTCAATGATCGTAGAGCAAACAGGCTGATTATCGCTACTGGTAGTGATCGTACGCTTTCGACACATGAATTAAGACCAATATCTATGAAGGGTCGACAATCCTTTATTAACTTTGATGTTCAGACTCCTTCCGCAGAAGGTGTTACAATGGAAAACGTCACACTTAAGTTTACCAATACAAACGAAAAAATATTCTTTAATGATTTAAAGTTAAATAATTATTTTGAGCTTGATTACGATTTAGTAAATGAGCCCTACCGCGATGTGTTAAGAGCCACAAAGCAAGATGGAGCTAAATTAAATTGGTTCTTATATAAGCAAAACATTTTCCCATCATTGAAGAATGAATTTGGAGCATTCTCCGGCAAACGAGTCGGATACGACAATAAATTCTGGAGAGATTCAAGAGCAGAAAGGACCGTTGTCGGCAACAGCCTCTCAAGCTCGCTGATTGGCTTCCCGGTTAGTAGAAGCTGTTGGGTACTAGACGCACCTGAAAACTTCCTTACACGTACGTTTATTAGCGGTACTACTGGTAGTTCTCTGTATTCTGGACTGCCTGTAAGTTACGTCACTGCTCAACCTTTCGTTCCTCTCTCCGGAGCGGTCGCATTCAACTTTTATGTACCAAAAGCTGGACCTCTACAAAACACATACTTTAGTTACTTTAATATTGGTGTCGAGTCATTGAAATTCTCACTAGCAACACCAGCGCCGTTGTACGCCAGAAAACACGAACTAGGTTCACCAAATTCAGTTGTTTCTCCTGCTGGAATTGCGATTCCAGAAACCGGCTCGTTCACAGGCTCATTTGACTTAACTGAGCAAATCCCCACATTAGCAGGCGAGGCACTTTGGGAAGCTGGAACCCAAGCAGGAATCGTCGCTCAATTAGAATCATCACGTACCGCTTCTCTTTCTGCCCTTGCTTCTTCATCGGTGTTCTTGCCATCAGCATCGCTTCCATGGTATAACGACTACGACGACTTTAAGAGTGACTTAAAATTAATGGCTAAGGGATATGGTGTTGTACCTGAATACAGAATGAGCGAACATGTCAAAGATTACTTTAAATTTGGAGTTAACAACAAAACCAAAACTGATCTATTTGAAATCGTTGGAACAAACTCGTCTAGTGCGAACACAAACTTCTATGTAGATTACTCTAATTCTGATTTCCTTGAAAATTTCCTAGGTATCAAAAAAGAAAGCTTAATGGATGCAAAAGAAATCCAACTTAACTGCAAAGCAGCAATTAAGTACAACCCCTATAAAGGGTTCTACCCAGCAGAGAGAACAGTTGATTTAGCAGCTCAATTTATGGATTCGTTCCGAAATTCAATTCAAGTTGGACAAAGTGGCACAGCCGTAGGCATGAATGTTTACACAAATAAATCTTTCAATCACCCCGGAATATTCTTGTACGAACGTGCAGGCGGCTTTATGAAATTATTGTTAGATCCGTTAGTATCTCCTGGTATTCTTTACAACTCTATAAAATCCGGTATTGCTGTGGACTATCCAATTGTATCCAACCATAGAAAAAAATTAAGAAGATTTTACGGTACTAACACCGCCACAGCTACTAATAACTGGGCTTTATCAATAACCGGTGCTGCCTCTATTGAAAATGCTGTCTCCGGAGGTAACCAATATCTTGGTGGGCAATTCTGGGATAAGAGAATTCCTTTCGAAGCCATCGTTGAGCCAAGAAAATACATTCTCAATACCATCTTTACCGATATGGAATCACATCCATCTATGAGTTTGGATTGGAACTGGAATTTTGCCGGCGGTGGAATCGACTCTGCGTTTGAAAAAGAAACCATTAGTGCGTCGTTCTCTGACAACGCGGATGGTATCTACACATTAATGGCGCGAAACTTCTTCGGTGCTTGTGGCGAGTTCTTCTTGCAAGATGCCGGCATCACAAGACTAGAATCTAACACGGTCCTTGACGATCTCCAATTCAGCAAAGACAGTAACTTTGCCAATAATCGTCCGCTGTATATGGCAAGAATCAAACTTCGTCGTTCTCACAATGGTGCACGAACTTATCAAAATGAATACGACTCATATAATAAGAAAGGCTCACTTAGTTATTACGCTATTAATGGCGCAAAAAGAACCATTAATGGTACCCAATCGGTTGGTGAATACTCGCTGCCACAAGATCCCCAACACAACCCCGTGTTCAAGGAAACATTCACTATGTACAGTAGACCGACTGCTTTTGGTCCTTCCTGTGCTGGACGCCCAACTGGCTCAAATGCTTTGTCTGGAGCATTCTTGTTCGCAGCTAAGGATAGTTTTAGTGGTTACAACCCTGCGTTTACGCCGCCTTACTATGATGGTGAAGCCTGGGCTGATCTAATCTTCAGACCTCATGTGGTTGACAAATTATCAACGGCAACCGCCACACCAGAAAAATATGACCTGAACCGAATTCTAAATGAAACTCAAGTTGTTTGTTGGAGATTTGATGGCGGAGAACCTAGACAAATTGGAGCTTCTGCTTTAACTGCATCGATGCCAGTTTTAATCCCAGTAGAACAAACCCAACACAATACAGATGTAATGAACGGCTCCGGTCCAAGTGGCGACCAAACAGTTCCTTCAATCTACGACGGTAAGAGAATCAATGTAAACTCAATGCAAATTACTTCTAGTATTAAGATCTTTGGAATTGAAAAAGTCCTTGAACAAGATAAAGATAAATTTGGACAGGTTGTTAAAGATTCAAACAAGCCGGTCGGAAACAAGTGGATTATTCAGCCTAAATGGGAAACACCAATGCTCAACTTTAACGACGAGGGAGTACATCCAATTACGGCAGAGGCAAATAACCTTACTTTGCCGACATATGGTTCAGCGTCAGTTCCACGAGGGATGTGGCACCAGTTTGGTGTTGTCCCTGATGACCCAGCTAAGGGTATTTTCCTAGAGATTACAGACATCCCAGAAGACTGGCTAAGGAACCACTATGAAGTACTTGCTGGAGATAGAGAAACGCCATACAACGGCGGCGCTTTCCCTGGTAATACTTTTGATGCAGGCGTTAAAGCAGATGTTCAAAATCAGAGACGTGTAAATCTGTACAAGCATGTTCGTTCCTTATCGTCGCTTTGCGGATTTGATCAAACAAATTCAAGTGTAAAACTGGGACAACTGAAAGACAGCTTTGCTGTGCACGAAGCTATTGTAGCCGTTCCATATGTGATTGAAGAAGTTGATGAGGGTATTAGAGAGAGATTACCCAGAGACTCTAAACTGAGAAAAACAAGAAAGAAATTTATTTCAATACCAAAGAGAAGGTTTGGTGGCACAAGAAAAGAAGCAGCAGGCTCAGCCCAAGGAGATAGCTTGGGTACTGCCGGGCAATCTTTAAGAAGATTAAGGCAATCGTTAGAGAAGTATGTTTTCCCGCCTGAGTTTGACTTCTTAAACAACAAGGAAGTTGATCCAATCGCTATGTATGTCTTCGAATTCAAATATGAACTTGATAGAGACGACTTGTCTTACATTTGGCAAAACCTCGCACCGAGAGACTCCAAAGAAGTTCACTTCCAAGAATCGTCAGTCTCGCATGTAATTGCTGATAACGAATTGATTAATCAAGAAATTTTGATGAACGATAATTTAAGATGGATGATCTTCAAGGTCAAACAGCGTTCAGTAACCGATTACTACGATCTTATTCCGGATCAAGCTAATGAGTCAACCAGACAAGTTAAACAAGACACTACTAAGTTGAAGAAATACAAGTTTGGCTTCAACTGGCCTTATGATTACTTATCTTTCGTTGAACTAATTAAAATGGACGTAAATATATTACTTAAAGATGAATAATGGCTAAATTTTTAGATAAAAAAGAACAAGTTATAGATTTTCAATTGACCCCATATGGAAAGCATCGTCTTTCTGTTGGTCAACTGAAACCGACTTACTATGCTTTCTTCGACACCGGCGTTACTTATGACAGTGAATACGCCGGGTTTAGTGAAGTACAAACCAAAGTTCATGAAAGAATTAAAACAGAGACCCAATTTATAGAAGGAATTTTGCTTTTTGAGGAAGCAGAAAACACAACTCCCCCAAGTGATTACATTGGAGAAGGTCCTAAAAGTTTTATTGGTATCGATGCGCCCTCAATTACAGGTATGGGTTTTGGTCCAAAATCACGTTTAGGAATTGGGTCCGTAGAATATACAGAGTACGTACAATCAATCAGAGATATGATTGGTGGAGTACCTGGAGGTTATTTTGAAAGCTTAAGTGATGAGGAATTGCTAGCTACATATGCTACTTTTGTTGATCCGATTTACGCTAGCACATCGCTTTTTGATTTAGACGTCATGCCAAAAAAATATGTGCCTAAGCCAAACGTATTGTCATTTGAATCTGCGATTGGTAATGCTGCATTTGAGGGCGACAACACCCAACATGCCCCAGCCTGGAAGCTCTTAACTTGTCAGGGTGAGATTACGAATGTTGAAACCAAAGACACCACCGAATACAATTTTACTTCTGCTAGTTACGATAATGAGGTGACCGAGTACAATATCCCGCAAGTAGACATAAAAGCCAATTATACCTTAGAAATTAGCAGTCCGTCAGAACTGTTAACAGAAGAAACGCCTTCTGATTTTGTGAGCGAAACACGACCATTCTTAGGTGGTGACACAATCAAATTAATTAAAAACGATGTGATGGTGTACGCCGAAGAAGTTAACACTCAATTGCTTACAGAAAATTTTGATATTGAGGTTTTTGAAATGATTGAAGACGCTGGCATAGTCACCAAAGCCGGCGCAACCCTAGATGTAGGAGCCACAGCAATAGCCGTGGGTGACACAATTACTATTAATGATGGTGTACGCTCGCAGACATTTCAGTTTATCGACAATACAGATCCGGTTTCGGTTCCCACTGCCGGCAATATTGGCATAGTGGTATCAAACAATTATGAACTAGATGGCGCTAGTGCAAACAGAAAAGGCACCATTCTTAACCTTTTATCTGCCTTAAATCAAGACGATGGTTCAACCACTAGAGGGTATCCCTCTGACTACGACAAATCAGATGCAGGTTCCACCGCTAAAGGACGTTGTAGGTCTGCTTATGGTGTAGGGTGCTATACTGGGACGCATGATTTACAAATTAGTATTGACGAAAGTCAAATTGGCGATGTAGCCACCCATGCTTTTGGAGGAGGAGCCTTTCAGATTAGGTTGACTAATCAGATAACTACTCGCGCTGTTGATGTTAACAAGACAATCACCAGCACCGCGGCTGAAGCAAGAATTAACCCTACGGGGTTCTCAGGTGGTTATATTGCTGGCGGCGTAGAATTAAAAAGAAAGTATTTTGTCGACTCAATCGAACAGATTGTAGATGGTCTCATGGTAGCAGCCACAGAACAAGAAGTCAAAAACCCAAACATTACACAAGATTCAGTTGAATATTATTTTAATATTTTAACAGATAGCGATGTAAGTGATAAAATCGCTTGTAGTTGTGCTAGTACTTTTAATCGAGACTCCTACTATATCGATATAGATTTTGATTGCGTAGAAGAAGACATAAGAAGAGTTTACTATGATATTTATGGCTCTGCTACAAGCCCAGAAATATGCAACCCAATGGCACCACTGATTGAAGACCCAGATGTATGTGAGGAACAATAATGTCAGATATTAATTTAATTGGTATTAATAAGGAGACATTTGGCACTAAAATGCCGAACGTTTTTGTTAATAGAATTATACTCAATTTTGTATCATCCGACCCGGAGGATACTTCATCAAATACGGAAATTACTGCAAATTTATCTATAAAATTTACAAAACCAGAACACTTTCAAGCAGGCAGCGCTAGAGAGTTTGTTAAGCAGTATCTAGACAATGTCTACCTTTATGTTTTCCTTACATACAAGAGCTGGATTAAGCGACATTTAGAAGAAAATAGATTTTCCATTGAATACTGGCACAAGACAGGGTTATTGGAACACCATCCGTATTATGCCAGTGGTCGTTTTAGAAGAATTCCTCTATCGTCAATCATAGCAGATGAAAACCCATATTCTTCTAAGTTGGTTATCCTACCAACTTTTGACGAGGATGGCAATGAAATTATTGAAATTACAAACATAAATGTCAAAATGCCATACCGCTACGGAGGCATTCTTGGGATTCCCCAGATAGAAGATATTAATGATTTAATGCTGCTTACTTACACTGGTATTAAGGCTGCAGGAAGGTATAGCGGCTCAGGCACGCCGGGTGACGATGGGCTGTTTTCGGAAAGGTATGATGACGCGGGATATTCAACTAATAGTAGCACACCATGGAACAATTTAGCGTCAAATACATACTTTAGTGACGTGGCTTACTATCATATATTACAAAAAAATAGAATAGCTACAAAATTTTTTCAAGCGTACACCACTTCTTCTGGTGCTCCATACTTTGGTTTAGTCATGCAATCTACGAACGGAAATTTTTACGCAACTGACAACTACTCGTTTGATAATGTTCGTACAACACTGGAAGCACTAATAGATAAACACATGGATAACAGATCTGCAGATTCAGATCTAGATTCTAACATCAAAAACTTAGAAGCGATAATAAACGCTACTAATAACAAGAGTGGTGTTTTGTTACAACTTTCGGATTACCGAGCAACATACCCAAATAAATCCCCAACTGTATTATCCGGTGTGTTTTACAGTGAATTTGTAATAGCATTCGCCGATATAATTCAAGCTGTTCAAGCACAAGAACAGCTAGTCGTAGCACAGTTATATGACTCTCTTGTAATTGACGCTAGGCAAAATTTTCTTGCAGGTTTTTACCGCGCTCCAGATCCGTCTGGTAACTTTCCTGCTACAAGCTCCCACACATTAAATATTTCTAGTGCTGATGTAGTAAAAGGGATCCCCTACGAAACTCCATCAGATTGTTATATCCCAAAAAAATGGTTCTTGCTAGCACGTAAAGCATGGCTATCAAATTTAGTTTCTTCTTACAGCGATGACGAGCTTGAAGAATTATATGGTATGGGTCTTGGTTCGGATGCGGACAAAAAATTTGCAGAAGCAGGAGTAAGCGCAGGCGAAGGAGTATATAACAAGTTGTACTCGGAATTGCGTGCTAGGTATTCTGCTGCAGGATTTAATGATGCCGAGGCTGAGCGGATGGCAAACAGAGAATTAGCATATTATTATGCTACGCATGAAGATTTCACCGGCGACCCTGGCTCTGTTCGTTCTGAACTGTTGAATCCTACATTAAACGGTGGTGAATACTTGGATCTTAGAGCCGGAGATGCGGTGGTAAAAAACCAAGGCAGATTTATGTTTGATTACGAGAAAGCGCTTAGAACCCAATCGATGATTGCCCATGTGCTTGATATTACAAAGCTTCAGCAACTGTTCAGGATAAATGTACCATACGAACATTTTTACGTTAAAAAGGTGGAGCTTTCAAGAAACGAACTTCGATTAGATGCAGGATCAATAGATTCAGAGCACGACAAATACATTAGAACTAAAATGCAGTTGAATATGAAAACTCCAACTTTAATTTTGCCCGATTTTCCTGCTCCAACTGGCGAGTACATTGATTATCCAAAAAATAAAGATATTGACTACAAATATTCTGGTGGTAAGGATGAGGGTGAAGAGACGGATGAGGTAGCCATTCTGGCACACAGATTAAAATATTTAAGACCACATTATAAAGTCGGCACAATAGACAAGGTTAGTTCATTAACATTCGTAAACTTTGATATACCGGTTGAAGAACAAACTAGCACCTTAAAACACTACAACAATCTTGACGAAGCATTAGACGGCACGATGGGTGATTTAGCCGCTGCTCGCGTCTTAGACGGATACAGACTTATGGCTTTCAAGTTTGAAGACGCTATGGATGATGATGTAGCTTATTACAACACCCAAAATATTGACTCCATCTTAAGATTAGAATTACTTAGAGCGTCTAACAATTTAAACGAACCCAGAACCTGCTACTCAGTTACTATTGAAGTAGAAGACCAGACACAATTAACTTATGATAATTTGGTGGAGTACGTTAGTGATGTATACAATGAGTTTGTAGAATATTATGACTATGCTGTGGAAGCTTGCAGTCACAACAACATACTCAACGAATTCAATCAATTTTTTATCGATCAAATAAATAATCTTTACCCTGGTAAAATATGGACTAAAGCTGTTTATGTAGCTCAGGCTCTGTCTGAAGTGATATTCAAACCTGGCATCGCTTTTAATGAAAGTTTATTTCAAGAAAATGTGCTAGAACAGACGCTTAAAATTGCTCCTGAAACTGGTAATCTAAGTCAATTGACTGTTTTTGCTGATTCTTTTAAACGGTTGGTAGCATATCTGAGAATAGATGAAATAACTGAAATTGGTTCTACTGTAGCCACACCCGCTAAAAGAATGAAAGATATGTTTTCTTATCATCCATCTGGTACTGGTTTTGCTAGAACAATAAAGTTTTATAATGAAAAACCAATTTGGGAGCCAATCGCTGGAGATATTTCTCCTGATGATATACCATTATCAAGCTTGACGGAAGTAGGAAGTTATGCTCAGTCAACTCCAAAGTTTGCGGTACAGAGAGACTTTATCGATCCGGTGTCGACACTATCAGAAGTGCCAGTAGGAGAGACTTCTGGTGAATTTGTACTTGGATCGTTGTTTAATGATTCATACTATCTGATTCGCCCGACCGCCGACATTGCAGCCTTTATGGATGAATATGGTGATACTGCAATTGATTCTGTCGCTATTGCAGCCAAAGTTTTAGAATTAGTATTTTATCCTCGAACTCGCCGCGTTCCCAACCTGTTCGAAGGATCCTTCGGCACGGGAGCGATGAAAGCAAATCCTTTGTTAGTTTTTTATAATATGAAGGATTATGTGGATGATCTCAACGGCTTGCGAGACACGTCTGTAAGTGAGTACCCATTTGAGCCAACAATGGATAAATTAGCTGCTGATTGTGGGTTCGAGCCTAGGTACCTCACCAAGGACGCCGCCGGCGATGCCGCAGCGGTTTTCCTACTCGCGGGCGGTGGACATTCATGGGCTCGTTGGTTTTTAGATAATTTAATGGCTTATTCAACGATGGATGTCGATGTATCATACGACCCCGACACTGGAAGATTAAATCCAGGGATAGACTCTGCTAATGCTCCTGCACAACGCCGCGATAATAGAAATATGGTAACCTGCTTAGCGCTATTAGACAGACTAGAGAGAGTATCGGCTCACGTTTATCACCAAAGAGCCATCGCCGGCGATGGTAGCTCCACTATATTCGAAGATGGTTTTTATAGCAAACACTATGCAGATGAAAACACCTTGGTGGAAGATTTGAGAGGATTTGTTCCAACTTCGTACCTCGACGGCGGCTATTACTGGGCTCGCCCAGCCGACGAAGTAGCTGCAGATCGACGAGAGAACATCAACAATGTGTATAGTAATATATACCTAAGAGCCCACGCAACAATATCAAAATTGAAAGACCTGTTGCAATCAGCAATTAGATCCGGAGAGGGTGGTGCTTCTTACATTTCTATTATGAGTACATATGGGCTCGAAGGATTATTCAATGAGGATGATCCAATAGGTCCGACAACTGGATACTTTGGTGACTCTGGTAGCCCAGATGCAGATAACGTAAGTTTAAGTATTTACAAACTTATAAACTATTACTAATCTTAAGAGACTAAGGAGCTAAAATTTAATTGATCAATAATTATCTTAGTGGTATAACATATGTCTGATTATTCAAGAACAAACAATACTCCGTCCGCTCGCGATAACCAATCTGGTCGTGAACGTCGCGATATTCCTAGAAATTTTAAAAATAGAAAACTTAAAGTAATTTCTAAAAATGGAGCTGCTAGGCTGTTTGCCGATCCAAACACGGACACCATAGAAGCAATAGCAGAGCTTACAACAAACGGATACATAAGACAATTTAGCAATGGACTTCAGCTTACTGACAAATGCAAGGAAGCTATAAATGGTATGGGCTTTGCAATCGTTGAAACCGAGGAGCTTTCACCTGGTCTTGAGGGTGGCTTAAAAAACTTTACTTTGATAGGCTCGACAAACATAGATGAAACAATCGAAAACTCTAAAATTATTGATCCAGATTTAAACAAGCTAACTCCTGTAAAAAAAGATGCCGCGGACAAATTTAGAGACGCTGCCGATTCCTTTTATGAACTAGATCAAGAACGTTCCGAGTCAATAAAAAATATTATGAAAAAAGATAAAACCAGAGGTAGGAAAGCACGTGCAACCACTAACGTTGCCGAACGCCTTACCAAGGCGGTCAGAAAATCACCAAATAAAATACTTGATAGAACAGCTAAAAGGAGCCTTAAGAGATGAGCTTCTCTCCTGATATTGACACTTATTTATATAAACACGCCAATATTTTTGCGCGCTACAATTATATAACCACCGTTGGCTCTCCAAGTCAAGCATATCCAAGTTACTCTTATATAACCACTGGAGTAGTTGCCGAAGCATCAGCGCCAGAAACTAATTGGTCTCAAGAACCAATGGTGTTTCCTACTTTAGAATTTTTAAATGAGTATCGATTCGAAACTTCACCTGGTGTTTTCGAAAGTGTTCTGTTAACTCAGATTAAAGAAACTTTAGGCATAGACTATTTTGAACTTCAGTTACATGCTGTTATGAACCATTTACCACCAATTAGTCCAGAAAGTAGTGGCTTTTTAGATTGGAGATACGGCTTTGGTTTTGGTTTTAGTTCAGCACTGTGGGGCTGGCGCCAAGGCACTACAGTTACAGCAGACACCCTTATCAGCAGATATGAACCAGCCAGCACGTCAATTTTTACGAGCGGCATGCTCAATGTGAATGGTCACAATTCTGGAGAAACTGCTGCGTATATTACCACAGACTTGAATGAGTCTGCATTTGAAAGTTTTGTTGTCTCAAGAAGCTTAGTTGCAGCACCTAGCGTAGCTGAATCTGCAGTGCGCTCCGATACAATGCAGCAAGTTTTATACAGCACGGAAGTAAGTGCTTTAAATCCTTCTCTTGATCAGGTATTATGGGAGGGAGAGTTTGCGCGCCCCACAGAAACCCCAACCTTAGCACAAAGAGATAGAACACAAATGCCAGTAGTAGGAATACCAGAGCCAGATTCAAGTGGTACCACTGGAGATCTGAAAATGTTTTCGTCAAAAATATACCACCGTTACGATAGTGCGTATGATCATGTAAGAGTGGATTTAAAAGAAAGATACAAGTCTGAATCCATGGTTGCAAACCATAGAGATAATTATGTTGACTCTATGGTTGGGGTGCTTAATACCATACTTGCCAATAGTTTACATGTTCCAAGAGGTATGTCCGTTAAAAAACAGGTTTCTCCCAAAGTTATGCAACAAAATTACACAACTTTCCGCGACGATGCCGTTATGTCTGAAACAACCACCACAAGCACTATAAGTAGCATGACTACTATGGGCACCGGCGGTGGTGGAGGCTCGTACTAATGCCCAAATTTGGAGGTTCATCAGTATACAAAAATTATTTATATCTTTTGTCGGCTGATTCGTTATTAAGTATCGATAATCAAAACATAGGTTCCGACCTTTTAAGAAGGGTTTTTGGTTCATTTTATTATTACGCAACAGAAGACGGAGGTGAAAAAACAATCCGCAGTGAGCCATACACATCAGAAAAAGTTGAGAACTTAGTTGATCGAGAAATATTTATGGTCACTCCCGATAATTGTGAACAGATACAATATGCTGAAGTGAATCCAGCTAGAATACAAGTTATCAATGAGAATGTAGATATTCCAAACTTAAAGATACCAATAAGATTATATGCGGACAAGGATAATGGCAGCGTAAAAGGTGACTACCACTGGAAACAGTTTATGTTTGGCGGAGAGTATGGAGGACAACAGCTACCTAAAAGACTAAATTCTGATAGAATCTATTACGATTCGTCATTCGTCATGCCGTTTGCTCTTGGATATCAGCAGCAACGAGCTTATGAAGCTATAGAAAAACCCATTCCAACCTACGTCGCTACGTATAATATTTTCTCGAATTATGATGATTATAATTTTAATGTACACAAATATCAAGAATGGTCCAAGGATCTTGAATCCGAACTATTGATGCCGAATTTTTACATTATCAACGACTATTATCACACCCATGCACATCCTGACTTTGGTGCTAGCCCCGAGGAGACAGCAGTAGATAGCCAACTTAGTTTTGTTAGCAATAAAAGTCAAGCTACCCAGTATCATTTCCCAGCTGGAAATTATTGGCTAGACTTAAAAAGAGACGAATACTTTGGGGACTACTTTACAGACACAAGAGAAAATGCTTCTCTGCAACCTGTTGTTCTTAATAGTATGCAAAATATTATACTCGATCAACATTACTTTGAATTTATAAAAAATGATTTGTTGTCTGAAAGTTCCGAGGAGCCATTTAAAACTAAAGAAGTCGATGGCAAACTTTCAAACTTCTTCAACGTTCAAATTAAGTTTGACAGAAATACTAATGGTGTCCTACAGCGCGGCAGTACTGCGTCCGAGAATGCGGGTAGTGGTTACACTTTATCAAACGTATCTAACCCCACTTATCAAAAAGCGACAGTAAGAAATCTAATTAAAGAAAATAATTTTTCTTCCAGAATGCTTGAGATTCTAAAAGACATAGATGAAGGCACAATTGACGATGTGCCAAAAAAGAGATTGCCATTTAATTATTGTATAACTAAAGATGCGTTTTCATATGTCGGTGGAGCGCCATCGTCAACTAACATGGTGATTGAAAGACCAGATACCGCTGTTGGATTACACAGTGTCAATTTCATGGACTTTTTAGCTTACATGTATAACAACTACGATGTAGCGTTGAATGACAATTATATTTTTGCTGGACCTTCTAGTCCAGCGCGCGCCGCCACCATGTCTGACGATACGTTCTATAGAACTCTCAACAGCAAATCTTTAATTAACATGATTGATGGCACCAAAGATCTGATGAAGTCTTATATGAAAGACTACAATCCTGGTGCGGCAGCATCAGTTACTGAAAGTGATTTAAAGTTTGATACATATAACATCTTATCAAAACTTTATGGTCCTGGTTTAAAAAGACACGAAGTATTAGCTTACAAAGTTGAAAAAATCGCTGGACCTGTTACTGGTGATAGCAGTAATCAAAACATAATACAAAAATTTTGGATATTCAATTCCCCAGATGCGCCGGCAGAATTATCAGTTTTCGACTCGCAAGTTAAATATGGCAAAGATTACACTTACAAAATTACTGCCTACACGCTTGTATTAAGCCATAAGTATAAGTATGGTGACTTTAGATTAACTAAGCAGATTGGTGCGGCTAACCATATAGGCGGCGATGATACGCTAGAATACTGTTTGCAATTTTACGATCCCGAAACAAATATGATTGCTCCGCAATTATTCGCCTCCGCGGACCTTGCTTTGCCTGAAGATAGTCCATTGAGAACTGTGATATCTGGCATGAACAGACTCGCGCCAAACTCGGTGGAGATAAGCAGACACCCGCAACTGTTAGATTTTCACCTCTATATTGAACCTTGTATGGAATTAGTTGAAGTACCAATTTATCAAAAAACCATAAAAGTTATGGATAATCCATGCAACTCAATTAACGTTAGTCCCTTCCATTTTATTGATAACAGCAGTCGTGTCGGTTTCCAGGTCATGCAAGAAAGCTTTATTAAAAGACCATACCCAGAAATAATTGACGGTGTTGATTTAAAAAACAAGTCAGATTATATGCGCTCAAAAGAAATAGAGCCATATAATTTAGTCGATAAAATTTCCCAATCGCCGGCGCGCTATATTGAGATGTATAGGATTAAAAATAAACCAAATGCGTTCGCTGACTTTAAAGATTCATTAGTGGCTACAATTGATTTAAGAATCAAAGGCGATACCTACAATTTCAAAAATAAAATTGTTGCCGATCAGATAGCAACCAATACTGTATACTACTATGTTTTTAGATTTGTAAACGAGAACGGTGTTCCTGGACCATTATCACAAATAATTCAATGCGAGTTAGTTGATGATGGGGGCTATACATATGCTTTATTTGACACCGTAGACTCATCAGAGTTTAACCCAAATCAAGTATCAACTAACTCTCTAGCATTTAAAAAATTAATTCAATTTGATCCAAACATCCATCATTTATATTTCAATGACAGTGGTGTTGATTATGGAGATTATGCGCTAAATCAAATAAGCAATTTAGTAGTTGGCTCATCTGAACAAAAAATATGGGATAAAAAATTCAAAATTAGATTGACTTCGAAGAAAACATCTAAAAAGTTAGACTTAAATGTTTCATACGGCTTAGTAGAAAGAAATTTGTCTAAGTCAGAGCGTACAGCGAAACCACCAACCGATTACATGCCTGATGGTATACCAACATCACCTGAGTTAGATGATCCGGCAATTGTTCTTTCATACGACACCGGCGCCGGCGCTGTAAAGCCGGTACCTCCAGCCAGTGTTTTCGGAGTATCGCCGTTTAGTGTTGATCATTCAACCATCGGCATTAGCGATGTTGGTGCCGATACTGGCGGTGCAGTTGGGGCAGGTGACGCAGGCTGGTCTGATTCGGCTGATGGTTCGCCTACTTACACGCCCATACCAGATCGGTTAATTGGTTTAGATGATTTAATACCAAAATATTTTGAATACGGACTAAGAACTGAGGGCGCCGGCTTTCCTGCGACACTCTACAATTTACTAGCCAAGGAAGATCTTTTTTCTGGCACTGTGGGAGAAGCGCCTGTCGCCGGCGGAGGCGGATATGGCTTCATCAAAAACATGATTTCAGACCCAAACGTTTACGAATCATCTGATTCTACTTTTAGTCCTGAAGCTGCCTCTGGCGAAGCGGCGCTCGCGATTGCTAATTGGGTATACGGATATAGGGGTGGAATAACGCTAGCACCAATGGACAAGCGTTTAGCGATGGTTAGTTGTTTCTATCTCATAAACTTAATCCCCGCAGCTCACGCTAGCGTTCATTCAACAATTATAGATCCTCTTCAATGGACAAGTGAAGGTGATAAATTTCAGATACTTGCAGCGCAAATAGCTGAACTATTTTCAAGAAGGTCTGGTCGTCCTTTTGGTGATGATTCAACATACAAGAGTTTTGAAGAATCTCCATATCGACCTCCGGACTTTGTCATGAGTGCTCTGTTAGCAAACTTGGGTCTTCCTGCGATTGGTTTATTTGAGGCTCTTGAAGAAGGTGCCTCTCTGACATCAATATTCCGCTCTAGCTCCTCAAGCATGGGCTCGTTGGACACATAAATAGGAATTTATTATGGCATTTATTAAAACTAGTGATTCAATCTTGATTAAGGCAACGCTTACTGAAAAGGGCAAAAAGCTTTTGGCACGCGGTAAATTTAAGATTGCTAAATTCGCATTGGGAGACGATGAGATAGATTATAGACTGTACAAGAGTGATCTCGCCGATGATGATTCATATATTCCTGCATTGAAAAACGCAAAAATGCTAGAGGCTTTCAAAGATAAAAACAACAATATACAATTTGGACTAGACTCACATGACAGCGGTATATTGTATTTATCCGATGTGGAGATGGAGGCATTAGACGGAGCCCAGCCACACGCCTTTCTTGAGTATTTACCGGCTTTGGTCAAGAACACTAAAACAACATACGCACCAACTTTGAGAAGTGATAGGTATTACGTTTCTGTTAATGATGAAACGTCAACTATCCTTGATGAAAACCTGACAGACTTTAAATTCTTGCAAGTTAACGATTTTGATAAAACAAAAATAGTTGTCGAGTCCGGAATAGTTAACAGCGGTTTTACCTTGTCTCCTACCAAAGACAGTAGAAGAAAACTAATTATTGAAAAATTTCTATTAGACGAAGACTTCCTTGTTGAAGCAGACAACAGAATAGTGTCCGATATTATTGGCATACAACAGTCTTCGCAGTTTGAGAATTTTGCTAGTGGTGAAAGCATTATTAATTTTAGCACTGAGACCTTTCCAAGTCCAGCCATCTCTTTAGAGTCCGGGTTTGACTACTTTGCAACTTACTTAGTAAAAGGTATTCAAAACCTAATGATGAATTACGGCTTTGTTACTCCCGAGACAACAAGCGATAAGTTTTCCAATCTTGGCGGTCCAAGAGGATCGGTTGTGGCATTTAATGTTAAGACAGATCAACAATTACAAGTGAATTCAACAGGCACCAGAGACTCTAGGTTTGTTGAATTTGGAACTTTAGAAAATGTATTATTTAGCGAAATGCCAACAAGGAAGTTCGATTATATTGATACAACTATTTACATTGTAGGAGCTACCACCAATAGTCGCCTGCAGATACCTTTAAGAATTATCAGATATGCAGGTCTATAATTTTTTAAAATAATAATTATTTATGGTAAACTCAATTACAAAACCACTATTTATTTAGATTAAGAGGATAATAAATGGCTTTTTTAGACAACTCAGGTGATATCATATTAGATGCAGTTCTCACCGAAATCGGTCGTAAACGCATGGCTAATGGTAATTTTACAATTGTCAAATTTGGCTTAGGCGATGACGAAATCAATTATGGAAAATACAACAAGAACCACGCATCTGGTTCTGCATACTACGATTTAGAAATCTTGCAGACACCGGTTTTTGAAGCTAACACTGGATACAACTCAGGAATTAATTACGGACTCTTGAGTTTTACAAACCCAAACCTCCTCTATATGCCATCTATAAAGAGAAACCAGATCGTTAGAGACGCAGCTAAGCCTGTTAGCAATGTTTACTATCTCGCGGTTAATGATGGGGTCACTGCAGACGCGCTGCAAACTGCTTTTGGTGGCGCATCCGGCGGAGGCAACCTTAAGGTGCTCAGATCTGGTAAAACAAACGGAACTGCCATTG
>Ga0208767_1000893_pt1 | contig 24314 bp, 22 predicted proteins | sample VirMetDEL_Mar_21_FD_184514 | JGI IMG/M metagenome (GOLD analysis project Ga0208767, IMG submission 184514) | Aqueous microbial communities from the Delaware River and Bay under freshwater to marine salinity gradient to study organic matter... | ecosystem: Environmental > Aquatic > Marine >... | reverse complement strand
CACCTTACTCTTAAACTCAGCAACTTGATTAGCTCCTTCAATATCAAACACATGGAATGCGGAGAAATCCTGTCCGTCACCTCTAGCAACATCAGCAACAACCATATAACTCTTAGTATAGTCTGGGTACTCCCATATCCAGTAATCACCGCTTACTCCTCGTTTTTCAATAGGATCGTTTTGAGCTGTTGTTTCGTAGAAGATTAAGTCTTCAGGTTCAAATACCGTATCACCGGAAGATAAAAAATCACAGTCACACTCTTGAGCGGCCATCCTAGGACCTAAGTCGGCATCCTGTAGATCTCTCCACACTTGGCTTCTTTCAGGGTGAACAGTCCACGGTAGCCTGATTGGGATAAAGCTATTCTCACCAGTTTCGGCTTTTTCCCAGGTCTGATGGAACCAGTTACCAATACCGTTGGGAGTAGATAGAGCCATACATTGACCACCGGTTGCAAGTGTTTGTTGTGCTGATGCAAATGTTTCATCTATATTGTCAATAAATGCAGCTTCATCTATAATAAGTAATGATACAGCTTCTGAACGAGCAGCATCTGAATTAGATGATTTTGCTGATATTCTTGAACCGTTTTTTAATCTTAACGATAGTTTGTTCTTCTCTACTGCTTTTAATTGTAACCAGCTTGGTAATTGTTCGTACATAAATTGTACCTTAGTTACAAGGTTTCTGGCTGTAGCTTGAGTAGTAGCTAATGCAAGTACGTTTTTATCTTTGTGGAAGATCATCAACCACAAACTGTAACCGGCTGCTAAAGTAGAAATACCTAACTGTCTTGATTTAAGAGTAATTAAGTATTGATTATCTTTGAATAAATGTAAAACTTTATCCTGGAATGGATATAAGTTGAATAATATACGTCCTCTCTGCGGGTGCTGTATATAACAGTACTTACGCATGAAGTATGCAGGATCTTTTGCACACTTAGCGTATTCCTGTATTACTATTTTCTTTACGTCTTGCTGACTCATTTACCTATCTTCCAAAATACTTTGAAAGTGTAGATAGGTACAAGTTCATTATTGATACCTACCCCTATACCGTAAGCGTTTCTCTTCTTACCTTTGTATAGTAACTCTCCGTTAATAAAATCTAATTGAGTAGGTTGTCCAGTTAACGAAATACCGCCGTAAAACTCCCTCCTGTTGAGGTAAACAGTATTAGTAATTGTAGTTGTTGGGATGAAAATGTTGGATTGTACATCTCTAAATGAAATTAAGTTTCTAGTGATAGTATCATTTATCACCACAGAACCTAAAGTATCTATTTGAATAGTATCAGTGTAAAAGTACTTTGCGTAATAATCTTCTAACACTGAAATCGTATCAATAGGTGCAGTAAACGTATCAATATTTACTACTACCTTTTCAATGATTTTAGGAACGTATTCAGTCTTAGCAACCTCAACAGTATCCCATTTAGTTACAACCTCTGTTTTTATAATCTCATCTACAATAGGTTCTGTTCTACGGCACTGTGTTAACCATAGTAAAGCTACCCCTAAGACTAGTATTACAATATGTTCGAATTTAAAACCTCTCATTATATATAAATATATACTTTACTTTTTCTTGTAATCACACATAATATGTGATGGATATAACTTTCCTTGCTTGTTTCGAATATTAATTTTGAACCTATATTTTTCAGATTCAAATACAATATCTATTCTTTTACCTTTACCTGTTTTTCCTCCATACTGTATTTCTATACCAGAAGTAGGTTGTGATGCTGCTTTATTATATTCGTCTCCTACGAAGAAAAATTCAGTCGTTCTACCTCCTTTTAGCATATAGTAACCTGTACCTATACCGCTTTCTACTAATCTGAATAGCTTCTCCTTGTCGTAATCAGTAGTAACTTTATGATACTGTGAGAAATCAGGACCGGATCCATCTTCTTTGTATTCATTAAATACTCTACAGAATAGTTCGTTGTCGATACCAAAAGTATCTAAAAGGGATACACCGTTCGGAGTGTCTATCTTACCGTCGGAGAAATCATCTTTTGGAAAAACAGTAACGGCAACTCCGGAGTTAAAAAATGTTAGAGTTCCTCCGAACTTTAGAGAGAGGTATATCGTTTCTGATCCTTTAAGAATTGTTAAGTCAGTAAGTGTTGCAGCTAAATTATCTTCTGCGAATCCTACGATCGGCCCTTTTTCTGTGAACTCTAAGGGTCTTCTCTTATTTTCACCACCTTCGCTCTTAACACTGAAGTTAGTAGGGGTTAGTGAGAATTCTCTTATGATTGATTTAGTAAGTTCAGAATGTATGTATTCTTCAGTTCCTGCTTTATAGTTGTTTAAGTCTTGAGCAATCTCTTCCTCAAACTTTAAACCTTTACTGTTAACGCCTCGACCTCCTCTTGAACCTTCTCCAAAACTAATAGAAAGACCGTTCCATCTAATAAATTCATTGGGATCCTCTATTTCAATCCCTAGACCGTTTTCTAAATGCTCTATAAAATCTCTGTTATTCTTTAAGGCTCTCGTTATTTTAGGACTATTCTTCTTAACAGGATCTAGTGCTATTGGATCTTCTATCTTTAATCCAGGGAAAGATTTTACTATTTTGAATAGTTCTGCTACCTTAGGATTGCTTATCTGTTCAGCAGAGGTAGGAAATTCGGTGTAAGCTTCAGTAAGATCGAGTCCAAAAACTTCTCTTAAGATTTTAAGATCATCTTCGTTAGTGAGATCAGGGTAACCTTTTTCTGTTCTCCATGACCACTCTTGTATGAGTTTATCTAATATATCCATTTTCTATGCTTCTACGCCTGCGAATACATCTTCTTCACCGGATGATGTTTCTGCTCCTGCTTCGGTTCCTCCTTCTTCACCACCTCCAAATCCAGCGGCTCCGCCTTCTTCACCGGGGAAGTCTCCGCCTCCACCTTCAGCACCACCAAATACATCTTCACCGGATTCTGCATCGGCGAATTGATCGGTAATAGGACCTGATGCTAACATATGTCCAATCTTATCTAAACATTGCTGGTATTCTGATACGTTGGTTAAGAAGTATCTCTTACCTTCTACAGTAGCTTGAAAGCCTTTACCCATCCACTTTAATTGGAAGTCTTGACCGTTCTTAAACTCTACTTTGAATGTAGATGGTTTAGGGGACATCCAGCCAATTTTTTCTACAAACTCTTCGTAGTCGGGAGTAAGTAAGTGAACGATGGTTTTCTTTAATGTAGGGAATTTAGCTAAGATCTCTGGTGTTGGATCAGTAACTTCATCTTCTGCTGCCTCTACTTCTTCAGCATCGGCAAATTCAGTATCAGGAGCTTCTTCCGGTACCCCTTCAGTCTCCTCTTCGTCGCCTTCGGCTTCGAAAAGTAAACCAGATGCTAATACTTCGTAATAAGCTTCTTCGATAATATCTTTTAATTCTTGCTTAGTCATCTTATCTTACTCTACAGTGATCTTTACCTGTTAAAAAAGGTTTTTTACATTCAGTACCTTTAACGTGTGTTCTCCCACACTTACCGCAACAAGTAGCTTTTGATTCTGTTAGATGCTTTTGCTTCATTTTTTTATAAGCTTTTATTACATCTTGGTTAGCTTTAACGATAGCTAAAGCTTCTTTATCTCCAGCAGCTGCTTTTTTAAACAGAGGCTGTATTTTCTGAAATGCAGAGATAATCTTATCGTCTTTAGAAGCAGCTTTATTTAACTTCTTATCGCCTTTAGGTGCTTTAGCTGAGTCATCCTCAAAACCTGTAGCAGGTGCTTCAACATCATCCTCTCTTAAATTCATTAACGGCACTTCTTCTACTTCAGGCTCTTTTACATCTGGTACTCTACCGGTTTTCATTTGCTTTTTGTTGACATAGAAAGGTTTTGCACTTTTATCTTTTGGATCGATTAAAGTAAAAGTACCTGCGCTATCAATATCTAAGATTTCGTAATCGTGTCCTTGATAGTTGACAATCTTATTTTTTGCTTTACCAAAGAGTTCGTTCAATTCTTCATCCGGTTCTTCAGAATGACCGTCTACTGCTGCATCGATTTGAGGCTTCATAGTCTCAAACTCTAAGTAGTGAGTGGCTTTAGATATATACTCTCTAGCCATCATTACCTTGTGCTGCCACCAGTTTGGAAAATCTACTTGATCTTCCATCTGTTCATACTGGTGTAGCAATTTATAGAGCTTAACAGCGTACTCAGCAGTATCGAATGCAAACTGCTTCAACATACCAGGTTCGTCGTCGATATGACCTACCGAAAGTGTTTCTTCCATGGCTGGTTTTATATCTCCTTTTTTACGGAAAGATAACGGTGTACCGTTTTTTCTAGCTTGCATGATAACTTTTTTCTGATCTGGGGTAGCGGTTTTTTCAGTACCGTCGGTAGTTGGGACTTCTGTTGTGTTTTCGTCTACCCCGGTTGATGCTGCTTTAATTTTATCAACATGACCTTGAATATAAGAGTGCTCTTGCTCTAGACCCATCATCTGAGCCATCGACATGATTTGATTAGCTACTGCTTCGGCAGCAAGTACATCTGCTTCAGTTGCGCCTCTTTCTAATGCCATCTCTTCCATAGCGAATAAGGCGTCTTGAAGTTTAGCAGCTCTTACTGCTAGATCGATATCCTCTACTTTACTTTCAATATCCTGGTATAATGTCTTAGCACCTGGGCACATATGGTAGTGCTTAGTTTGATAATCTCTTACTGTAAGTTCTAAGTTAGGATCTGTTTCGTGCTCTACTAAAATCTGTTTTACAGCTTCTACGAGCATTTGTTTACTAAAAGATATGGCCATGTTATCTTGTTTCTTTATAAATAGCAATTAGTCGTGGTAGTTAATAAACCTACGCAAAGCCTTAGCTTTAGTACTACCTTTATCTTTCATGCTACTAAGTTTCTGTCTTACTTTGGAGATTTTAATCTTACCGTCTTCTCCTTTTAGGCTTGAGTCTTTTGATAAGATTCCTGGGTTCATTGCTTTATGAACATCTTTGGCTTCTTGCATCTCTGCAAGTACCTCTCTTATGATTTCTGTTAATTTTTCTCTAGTCATAGCTGTATAATGGAAACTACAAAAACATTATATTTGATCTCCTACATCTCCTGACGTAGTTCTTCTTCGGTATAAACGGAATAGGAAACTTCATCAGCTATCTTTATTTATCTTCTTGCCAGATGCTACTGCGTCTTTATGTGCTTTAGAGTTTTTGTGAGCTGGTTTTTCACCTCTTGCTCTCTTAGCTCTAATGTTAGCCCATAACCCTGGTTTTTCTTCAGCGAGTATTTCTTCGATGAGTTCACGCATAAAAGCGTACATATCGCTCTTAGTTTTCTTCTTGTCTAAGGAATCTTGTGTCATCTAAATCTATTTTTATCACCAAGTTACCTTCGCCTTTGATTACTCGGTGCCATTCATGCCTTAATATAAATAGGATGTCTCCTGGAGCTACTTCGTATGGTAATTCGTTATCATACTGAAAGCCCCATCCTTTACCACATTCTAAAATAGTTACTACTCTATCTTCATCATCCTGATGCCATTTAAATTCTTCAGGATCAATATTAGAAGAGAACTCTCTAATGATACATTTATCTGTAACAGAAAGATTCTGGTAAGGCCTACCAGTATCCTCCAAAGCTTGATTTGAGTCCGAGTAAACTTGCATATCTTGGTAATCGGCAAGACCAGTATCCTGCTTTAGTTTTATCTTTTTTGGCGGGACAGTTGTGGCGGTCTGAGAAGGCTTTTCTTGCTTTAGAGTTATTAATCTTAGCTGTTAATCCTCCTTTAGCGTCTCCAAAGTTTACTACTACGACGTTTCCTTTATCGTTCTTAGTGTATACTTTGTACTTCTTAGGACCGGTGCTTCTCTGTGGTTTATTGAGCTTTACTTCTCTACCTTGATACTTTGCTTCAGACATACCCATACTTTTACGGAGTTTTTCTCGAACGCCTGGGTTCTTCTTAAAAAAGTTTAAAAAGTATTCAGCAGCTTTGTGAGCTGGTCCTGATAGGTCTTTCATGTAGTAGTGTACGTCTTCTTCAGTCTTACTTACAATATCTTTTAATACCCTAAACCAAGTAGCAAAGTACTTAGGTTCATAATCAACATATTCGTTGAGAACTTCGGCAATTGTTTCTTTAGAATCTGCTTGGTAGATAGTTAAATCTACTACCCATACATCTACGTTTTCAGTTTGGATCTCTCTAAAAGTATCTTGACCGGTTAAAATAACGTACTTCTTATTCCCTTCTAGCATAAACTCCGCTAAGATGGGCATTACCTTAGAAACGTCAGCATCTGGGTTCATATCTTCTTCTGATAAGTACTGTGATACTGATGATGCTCCTACAGTATATGCTGCTCCTCCTGCTGCTTTACCTTTGCTAGCCATTTCTAGCCATGCATTGTATGGCTCTATATTTTTCTTTCTAGCTTCTTTTTCAACGATACCTCTGATGATTTCATCTTGTTTGGCGGCATTCCATGCTTGAGTGTATTCTGTAGTCTGAGGTTCAGTAACAACTACTACTTCAGTAATCATCGGGAAATCTAGAGGTACTCTTTTACCTTCAAACTCTCCATACTCTCCTACTTCAGTTTCAAATAAAAGCTCCGTATCCTCTAAACATAGTTCTGTGAGGATTCCTCTGTTCATTAAATGACGAGCTTGTTTGATAGTAGAGAAGTATGCTTCTGAACCTGGACGGTATACATTTTCATATAACGGTGTTTTAGTATCGAGATGGTACTTTAACCCTTCCGTTAATACTTCTGTTAGTTTAGATTCTGTTAAAAGCATAAAGAGTTTCTTTATAAATAGTTACTCCATATGCTTCTTAAGATGCTTAAGGTATTCGTTCATACCTGTAAGTAACTCCTGTTTCTGCTTCTGAGTGTTACCTTTCCAGTCCTCTACATCACCTTCTTCAGTAACATATGTCATAGATTCTGCAAGGGTGTCCTGTACCCATTGTTCTAACCCGTTTGCCCATGCTTCCATGTTACCTCTCATCATAGTCTTTTCGTACTTCTCGTACAAGCCTGCTTTTCGTAAGTCTGCTTCCATATCGACAGTACAGTCAAAACAGAAGCCATGAACCTTATACATCTTTTTAGCTAAGTGATGTTTCATAGATCCTCCACACTTAGGGCAAGTTAAAGGAGTTTGCATAGATTTCTTAGCGGAGTCTAACTTAGTTATATTTTGTTTAACACCGTTTCTTATAGTCCAAGTTCTACCATCTTCTTTCCAGATGTCTCCTTCGCTATGCTTCTCTCTCTTCTTAGAGTAACCTGTTCCGACTGTAGTTCGGCTAGTAAAATCTTTCTTAACTAGATTTCTAACTCGATTTACTGCTTTAGAATCAAATTCTTTCTTCAGTTGACTTTCGCTCATCTTCTTTTTGTAACAGTTTAGATCTTCCTTCGGCAACGCTGTAATCAATTACTCTAAGGAAGTCGTTTATATAACCTTCTCTTCTAGATCTATGTTTTAGATAGTATGAGTGTTCCCATACATCCATTGCTAATAAGATAGTCCCTTTAAATCGATTATCCAAATATGGGTTATCTTGATTAGGGTGAGATTCGATAACTAACTTATTTCCTTTCTCTATTAGAAATACCCAACCGGAACCGAACTGCTTTAAACCAGCGTCTTTAAATTGTTTTTTGAATTCTGTAAAAGAGTTAAAACTCTCTTCAATTAACCTCCTGAGTTTTGATGATGGAGCTTTATATATGGGAGTCATATTCTCGAAGTAGAGTATGTGGTTGTAGAAGCCTCCTCCATTGTTTCTGATCTTGTCGTTATTGGAGTACTTTCCTAAAATCTTTTGAATAGCTTCAATCTGATCTTCAGCTTCAACTATAATGTTTTTTTCTTTTAACTCTGCATTTAATTTATCAGTATACCCCTTAAAGTGATTACCGTAGTGCTCGTCCATTGTCTCCTTATCTATGTAAGGTTCTAAAGATACAGGTCTATAATTTAAAGCGGGTTGAGTAAATTTTATCTTCTTCACCTGTTCCTTGAGTACTTCTTTTTCAGAGTCATCTACAGGTTCTTCTTTATATAACTTTCTCAATCTTTCTAAAACTGATGATATGTCAGATGCATTCTCTGGGTGGTGTATCCCAATTCCTCCGGCGGATTTCCAGTTGTTAATATTATCAATCCTATCGTCTATTAATATGGGGATATAACCGTTGGCGATATCACTTGTTGCAATTTCTTGCTTATCTTTTGACCTCTTAAATAAAACATCGCTAGAACTTAAACCTAAGTTTTGACCTGCCCATTGAGTTTTTCCTTCAACTGCTGTAGGTTCAAAGTTACTAAAGTCTCTGTAAGCTCTAGGAGGTGCAGTCAATAGTTTTGGATCGTACTGTTTGATTGCTGCCCATAACTGACGGCCTGATGGAGTCCAAGGCATTCCAGACCAGAACTTAGCTCCTACTCTTCTAATCATTGCCCAGAAGTAAGGTGCTCCTTTTTCAGCTTCGATCTCTCTAGGACCTTTACCGAATAGGTATTCAAAACGATATTTGAAATCACACAATACTCCGTCCATATCGCAATATAAACGGTACTTCTTCAATTCAGGATTCAAATCCTCTTTTGTAACTTCGAACAATTCTAACAAACTTTGCATTTTATTTTAATTCTGGTATTCCTCCTATTTCTGCTGCTCTAGTTTTCCACTTGTTGTAGATCTGCTTACTGTTGGCTTGAGTGATAATTCCATCACCTACTAAGTCTGTTAGGTAAGCGTCTACAGTGTCCTGGAAGTTAGTTTTATCGTATTTTGACTTAGCGTACAAACCTTGAATGTTAGCATCCACCTCTTTAGGTAGTAAGAAGTACTTATAAAAGAGTTCAGGATTCTGTCTAATCTTCTGTCTCCTAGCTTGATCACCTCTCATCCATTTATCAGGCTTAACCTGCTCTCCACTTTGAGTTAAGTGCTCAGTCTCGTGACGAATGAGGTCTGTTAACGTAGGTTGAATTTGTTGAAGCATATTAGTTCCGTCTTCTGGGTTGAATGCTAAAATGATATCTAATTCAGCTTCGTCAGCAGAAGCTTCTCCATCAACGTAATACTTTCCTTTCTCCACTTCGTCTGAAAGAGCAAACTTGAGTGATACCCCTACTTCAGTTGGTGTACCTTTCTCACTCTGACTCTTAAATACTCCTAAGTATGCTGATTGGTATTCAGAATTGAGCATGAGTCCGAGAGGAGTGAATCCGTATTGCTTAGCTAACTTTCTATCTTCCTCAGTAGGTTCCCTTTTAATCGGTAAATTATAACCTCCTAACTTTTCTCCCTTCAGTAACTTATTAAGAGCCTCATTAACTGCTTTTCTAACATCTACAACGATAGAACGGTATTTAGTTCCTTCTTCCACTCTCTTTCCATGAACATATTTAACTCCGGTAGCAGAAGGTTTTTCAAGCTTTTTGATCAAATCATCAATAATTTGCTCCAGATGTTTAGTAGAGGCAGATCCTTTAGCTGCTTTTTTTATCTTCATAATTAAAGCTTGTTTTTCAAAATCCTTTAAACCTGCTTCATTAATCATATCCAAAATCTCTTGTAAACTATCTACCTTATCTATAGGAGCTTGTTCTTTATTTGAGTTTTCCCAATCTCTAAATAAGAAGCTACCTTTAGCGTGAGCTTCTTGTTCAATAGCTTTTAACTCTTCATTTGCATGAACATCGGTAGTATAGAAAGTTAGATTCTGTCCCTCTAAGTTTTGCATATGATGAATAAGTTCGTGACAGAAGCTTCTTAAAACATCCTTAGGATGACGGCCGGTTACGTACAGTACAATCTCTCTATTCTGTGGATCGTAGTAGCCTGTTTTTCCGAATAAGTTAGCTGCGTTTTCTTCATCTTGTCTGATCTTAACTTCCGGGATAGGAGTAACTTTCATTCCTTTAGTCATACAGTATTCTAAGATAGAAGCAATGTGAGGTGCAAAATCAAATTGACCGGTAGTTTCTTCTGCTACTTCTTCTGGTAGCTGTCTTTGATGAGGAGTCCAATCATCTTGGTGATTTTTATTTTTATCAAAATACGGTACCGATACTCTAATATGATCTTGTCTGTACTCTACATCGAATTCATCTGGTAAAGCGTCTTGTAAGATCTTTGTATAGTTTTGTAGCTTCTGTCTTTCCTCAGAAGGCAATACTGCAATAGGTGCTGCATGAGAGCCTTTAGTTACTTCCTCTACTTCTTCTTGTTCTTCATACATGAAGTTAGCAAATAACTCATCGATAGCATCTGCCATTTTAGTTTCCGGTGTCTTCACAATATCGTATACTTTATCTTTATCTACTACATCAGGCAGTGCTTGAAAGAATGCTTCTTTATCTCCTGCTTCTAATGCCTTCCTTGCTTTTGTTCCGCTAACATCTGTACCGGTATCTGCAATCCTAATTACATTTAGATTTGAATACTTCTCAGGATTCTTTCTTAAATGAACTTCTCTCCTATCTGCTTCTTTTGCGTCATCTTCGTCTCTAACTCCTAGGAACCAGAAAACTTCATTTCCAGGATTTTTACTTGCTTGACTATATGCTTTTGCAATAGGTTGATCTGCTGGTAGGATTTCAATAGCTCCTGGTAGTTCGTTAGCATAGAGTTTCCAGATCTCAATAGCTTGGTTTTGAGTAATAGCTGCTCCTGCTCTAACTTTACCTCCAACGTAAATAAGAAGCTTATCTAAGTCCGGTACTTTGCTTAATGCTTGTTTAGCAAAAGCAAAATGACCTTTATGCGGTGGTTTAAATCCTCCTCCTATTACTCCTACTTTCATTACCCTACAAATTGCTTAACTCTTGATGATACTTCATCTTCACTTCCTACAAGGTACTTATCTACCTCATCACGAACCTTGCCAAAGTTAGTTGCTAACTGAGTTACTTCTTGTTGAAAGAGTCTCTGAGTAGTCGCTCTGCTCTTTTGTCTCTTTTCTAGTTCTTCAGGAGATAATTCTTCATCAGGTACTTGAGATTTAAAACTTGATGAGAACTTATCTCCTCCTTTTTCGATGAGGTCTGTAAAGTACTCTTCTAATTTATTCGCTTTATAAGCAGCTTCGAAGGCATCTACTTCTTTCTGCATCTCAGCATCTCCTGCTGGAGATTGATACATAAGGAAGTTCCTCCCTAATTTAGCGCTGTAAGCTCCAATATTACCGTAAACGCTGTTCCAGGTTTTTAACACGGCAAACTTAGGTACTTTTCTCTCTCTACTAAAGTTACGTAAAAACGATACCATAGGGTGAGCGTATACCATCACCATTAAGAAATCGTAATTACCGTCATTTAAGTAACCTGGGTGAGGTTCTTTTTTATTTCCTATCTTACCGCCAAGCATTCTATTAGCGTTAGATGCTGTTGTATCCCATACGAAGTTTTTCTTTCCTTCCATGGCTTGAGGTACGTCTTTAGCATCAACTTGTTGACTAGCCATTGACAGGTTCATCGGATTCTCTTCTCTCTCAATATACGTATCGGGATTTAAATACTCCCATTGATCTGCAGGTAAGTTTGGTTTGATTGCAGATTTATATAATGTAGTTTTACCAGCACCTGCAGCACCTGCCATAATAATGGCTTTTGCGCTTTTAGGAGCTTCATATAGAAGAGCTTCGATTAGTTTCATAGTTTAACTTTGGTAGGATAACTATTATAAATAGGTTCCGTAGTCGGGTTATCGAGTTTATATAAACTATAGATAGTCTTAAAGAGTTCGAAGTTCTCATCGATATTATCGATTTGTTTGATTTCCCAACCTTTTCCTTGGTACACTCCTTCTTTTTTTGATTCTGATCTCTTAGAAGATTTTAACCATAAGATACCTGTTCTATCAATCTTTTGACCGAACATCTCTTCCCATGCTTTAGCATATGCTGCTAACTGCAAGTCGTATGAACGGTGTAAATTATTTGAAGTTTTAACATCAAGTAACCATCTTTCTCCATCCATCTCTACAATCAAATCTGCAGTACCTGCGTACTCGTATTTGTCTGAGAATGTAAATTCTTCAGCAGCAATAATAGTTGGTTTATGTTTCTTAAAAAACTCTGCTGCTTTTAAGATCATATTCCAAACTGTAAGGTTGTATTTAGCGTTACCGAAGTCATCCATCCAAGTAATCTCTTTACCTGCAATCAGGTCTTCTACAGCCTCGTGTACTGCTGTACCCTCTTGTGCAGCTTTCCGCATAATGAGATCAGCATTATGTCCAACGTCTTTCAGCCAGTTATCGAAGAACTTATTCTTAGGCATATACTGTAAAACAGTAGTAACAGAAGGGTAATAAACTCCTTCTTCCTTTTTGTAAACTCGACGGTCTAAGAACGTAATCTGTTCTAATTGACCATCGTACATTAACTTCTTCTTCTTATGTTCATTCAGAACATTAGCACCTTTATATATCATGCTAGTTGTAGTTTATGCTTCAAGAGGTCGCTGAAGGTTAGCTCTTGAGCGGATTGGACGTGATGAGTAAAATTAGAGAAACCCATCTCGCTAGGATCTTTGTCTACCATATCTACTAAGAAGACACGTTTACCCATTGATAGGAACTGCTCAGAATAGCTTAGCGCTTTTTTCAGAGCATCTTTATCCAATGCTATATAAATGTCTTGAACCTTAGAAGAAACTAATTTCTTCATTAAGCTCTTAGATAAAGTTTTACCTAAGATCGGAACAGCATTACGCTTAACAGCCATAGCATCAAATACTCCTTCAACAAGTATAATAGGCTGGTTCCAGTTAATCATATTTTCAAATACTATAATATCTTTAGAGGCGGATGGGTTTTTATACTTCATAAAAGCATCTTCGAACGTCCTACCTACAAAGAAGTTTAATTGATTATTTTCGTTATACGATGGAATGATAATTCTACCTCCGTAATCACCGGTCATACAGTATCCGATGTTGTATTTAATAAAATCATTATCAGTCAATCCTCTTTTATAGAGGTACTTTCTGATCTTATTAGCGATAATAGAGGTAGTAGAGGCTGAGTAAAGGGGTTGGAATTCTTTCGGTAATTCAACTACCTCTAAGTCGTGGTAGGTAATCTTATCACCTTTCTTGACGTATTTGAGAACTTCAATAGCCTCTTCTTTACCGACTTTCATTTGTCGAAGGAGAGACTTAATAGTACGTCCTCGAGTATTACATACCCAGCACTCCCAAGGATTGTGTCCTTTCTCGTCAGACACTATCTTGATCTCTAATTTAGGTTTACGGTGATTACAGAACGGGCAATGAAACGCGTAATTGTCTCTTGCTCGTTTATGAGATTTACCTAAAACATTTTCAACTGCATTTAAAAGCAATCCATTCTCCATAGAGAGTATAACTAGTTATTACCTTAATATAAGAATTTAATCTCAATTAAGCAACTATCTTCCCTGTCCTCTATACTTCTTTTTGTAGTTAGGAGAGTTCTTACTGTTAGAGGTTCTAGTCTTTGCGTGAACGTTTGGACGAGAGATTTTTGGTCTATCGATACGTAGGTTAGTGGTTTGTCCTTTAGCCATTATATAAAATCTTTCTTGTAGAACTTTCCTAAGATATTGTCGTTAAGAAAATCTGAATCCTCTAAAGCATCGTTCTTAAATATATGCTTTATTTCGTAATAAGTCAACAATTTCTTTGTAGGAACGAAATCTAAGATCTCTCTAGTCCAATCCTCTGGTTTAGAGGTACGAGCTAGCTTTTTAATATCTTCCTGAGATCCGTAATAAGTCTTCCAGTCAGATTCCTTAATTACTTTTTTCTTAGCAGGTACTCGGCCACCTATACCGGCTGCTTTTCTCTCTTCTCTTAAAGCTTCTGTCTCCTTCTTACCTAACTTTACGTTACGTTCAAAGAACAAAACTTTCTTTCCTATATACTTTTTTTGAGTTGGTAGATGTGTAACTCTGTAGATAAACCCATATGTGCCTTCGGGCATGTCTGAGATTTCTGTGATGAGTTGCTCTTCATACCTCCAATTTACTGGAGTTAGTGCCATTATGCATCAAATTTTACTGCAAACGTCATATCATTGTATTGTGATTTAGGTACAGGTTGTCCTAGTTTTCCAACTGCTATGAGTTCGTTTGCATCGTTATACAGTCCTACTGTTGTGACATATGGCTGGAAATAACTTCCCGATACGTTGTCGTTAATAGAACCGCTTTCGTCTGTATTGTTAAATGTTGATGGGTTTAGTGAGTAGTTTAACTGTGATTGGTTAGATCTACAATTGTATGTATGTTCGTAGATAGTATGAGATCCTTTCCATGATAATGATCCAGAACGCAGTACCTGTTCTTGAAATCTCTTAGCTACATCGGATTTAGTTAAGGTTAGCATTCCGTGACTGTAGTATATATTACCTAGTAGCTCGTTATCTGTGATTGTGCTCGCAGGGTGTATCTCGTGATTTGTGGTTGTAGTCTGTATGCTGGAGCTTACGGCAGTGATTGTGATAGTGCCTGAAGTTGTTGTATCTATAAAACTAGTCCTGGAGGTATCATTCGATGTAATTGCAATTTGATCGATGTTAACAGCAAGTACTTCAGCTTGGGATCCTGTTACGAATGTTACTTGAGTCGTTCCATTATTTATATAAAATGGCGACGTGCCTTCTGCTCCGCTATATGATGCAGTTGTTACTGTATAGTTGCTAGGCACTTTAGTTTCTGATACAAAGTTTATTCGACTTATACCGGGGATACTTTCAATAGTACTGGTATCTGTTGAAGTGAACGATTGATTTGATGAGCTAACAGAGCTGCTTATCGTTGCATTATAACTTACTGCTCCTGATGCAAATAAATTTCCTTCTCCATCATCTATGATATGAAATACTGATCCAGAGTTAAACTCAAACGTTCCTGGTTTAATATTCTCTCCGAATAGAAATTGTGGAATAGATACAATAGCAATATTATCTGATAAGCTCTTAGTGAAGAATAAAGTAGATTGGTTAAAGTTATCAAAGCTACCGCTTTCGTAAGAAGCAGAGTAATTTGAATAATACAACTGCTTAACTGAGCTATGATACCTATCTGAGGTTGTCGGGATAATATCTCCTGATCTAGAACTACTCAATGCAGTCCCTAACCTAAACCTCACACCGGCAATAATCCTCTCCTGATTCGTTGAATAGGAGTAGGATTTATGCGCAGTATACGGAGTTATAAACGCATCTTGTTTGTTGAGTTTTATAAATGCACTCATTCATTAGAAGTCTAACTTGATACGTACTAATGCTTCTTTAGTGAAGTCTTTTAATAATGGTTGTGATAGCTTAGCTACAGCTAGAAGGTCGTTATTATCGTTGTATAATCCAACTGTTGTCATATAAGCTTGAGGAGCATTAATCATCACGTTGTGTTGTAAGTCTCCTGAACCTGTGATGTTAGATGGATTGGTCGAGTAGTTGAACTCTGAGTTTCTAACTCTAACGAAAGCATACTGTGAGCTAACTGTCTCTTCTGAATTTAACCTAATACCTGTTAGAGCATCAAAAAATCTTCTAGTATTTAGACCGTTAGTATTTGATGTAGTCGTAGTTGCTGTAGCAATACTACTTGTATGGAGTAACACTGTGCAGATGTCTGGTAAGAAGTATCCTTTCTCTGTAGTATTGAAAGCTCCATCTGCTATACTTCCTGAAACTAGTTTGTAAACTCTTCCTGCATCACCATAAGTTACTGTTGTGAGTGTAGTACTGTTGTCGATAAAGACTCCGTTATCTGTATTAATTTCGAAAGTTCCCGGCAGTAATTTCTCTTTATATCTTGCTCTGTCAATAGATATTACATAGAACTCTGATAGAGTTGTACCGTTTAGTGAGAAGTCCGTATCTTCATCTCCCAGTACTAGTGTTCTATATTGACCGTAAATTGTTGAAGATGGGGACTTACCATCTACCGCACTGTTGTATAGTAATGAACCTGATCCTGCTTTATTAGCGTAGGAGATAGAGAACTGTACTGCAGCATTAGTTAATGCTGAACCGGTCTGGTATACATCAACATAATACTGATTGTTTGAATTATACTGTTCAGATGATGTAAAGAATGTGCTTAACGTTGGGGCACCGGTAGACCATACAGGAGCAGTGATTGATTCTGCACTAATGGCTATATCGTCTGTTTCGAATCTTTTGAATGACATATGCTATTAGAGTTTAGTGATGGTTACTGGTACGGTGATTCTAGCTCCAGAATCTCTACCGATAATAGTTAATGATGTTTGCAATGATGTATTAGAGCCGAATAAAGTATTTACTGTTGTAGCAGTAAAGTTTAATGTGGTTCCGATTACTGTCTTAGATACGTTAGTACCTAATGTAGTAGTTTGATTTAATCTCTGAGCTTCATCAGTGTTGATACCTGCACCGTTAAATGCTGCAGCTACTCTAGCGTCTGCAATGGTGAAGACGTATCCGTTTGTTTCAGTAGTGTTACCTCCTCCTAAGTAGTTTAAGGTTTCAGGAGTAATAGCTTGAGATTGACCTTGTTTCAGAGAAATACTTGCTACAGAAGCTAGGATTGGTAATCTAGCAGTACCTCTTGGTAAGGTAGTTAGTTTGTATTTCATGATCTGTGTTTCATCAGGAAATGCTTCTAATAACGGCATAGCTTCAATTGCTTCGCCATAGTATGCTGAACCTGATGGATGAGAAGGATTGTATAGTGTGTAATCGATCTCGTCGTCTGCTAAAGCAAACTGTGTGATTCTAAAAGAGCCGTCACCTCTAGCTAGAAGCTCTCTACCCTTTTTTGTTAAGATAGCATCAACTGTTACTACCGAATTGTCTAAATATCCCATTGCAATGATTTTAGTATATATTATAAATATAAGGTTACAATAAATTCTTACTCTTCAGATTCTTAACAATACCTTCAATATTACGTTTTAAGTCCGGTGTTGTGTATTTTGGAGTAATGTATACTGGAGACACTACTCCAGGTATCTTCTTTTGATTTGTAATAATAGAAGAAGCATCGTCTACATACCTACGATGAGTAAAGTTTAGGATGTTGATTTGAGGAGGTACTGTCTTGTCGAATTTAACATAGACTTTTCCCGATTTAACCACGTCGGTAACAATGTAAGTATTAACTTCATTACCGTCGAATCTAAACTCATCTCCAACTTCTACTGTAAACGGTAAAGAAGCGCTTGGGAAAGCAGTATTATAGTTTGGTGCTTGAATACGGGTACCGTATACGGAAGCTAATTGTGCAGAGCTTGTTACAGAATTACCGTTAGCAGATCCTGTAGTCCACATTCCTGATGTTTGCACTGTTAATTTTGGTGCTGGGTTTTGCACTAAGTCGAATTCTGCTCCAGCTTTTACAACTCCTAATACTCCAGCTGTAGAGTAAAATTCTACAGTGATGTCATCCGTATTACTGAAGTATTGGTAGTTGTTAGCTAGGTCGAAGGTTAGAGTACTGGTTGCAGGTACTTCAAGTGTTTTTGTTGCTATTACTGTTGAGTTTCTTTTAATACGGATGGTAAAATCGTAAGCTTGAGTTCTATCGTTTTGAAAAGTACCCTGTACTCTAAATGCTACCTGTGCTTCTGAATCTTCACCAAATGTGTAGGTGTTTGAAGCGTAGTAGCCAGGAGCGTCGTAATCTTGGGCGAAACTTAATTGGGTAAATCCTCCGGGTGCCGGTTGATTATTAGTACTTGTAGCTAAGAATCCGTAATCTGTTACGTTTCCTTCGGATGGGAAATTGATCGAGCTTGTGAACACTCCTAAAGTAGTTTCAGTTCCTGCTAAGTATTCTGCTCTTAGACCAGCTTTGTGTACCTTCTTAGTACCGTTTAGGTAGTAACTATTCCCTCCATTGTATAAAGGATCTTGTAACTGTATTTGTACACTACTACCTTGTTCGAAGTTATACCTTGTGTATAAGTATGCATCTGTAACGGCAGATAAATCTACTACAGATTCTTCAGCGTCAATTAAGTACTTAGTGGTATACTGGGTTTTATTTACAATTAGTGGATCTAGTCTCTCAGCAGATTCAGCGTAACCAAAGTATTTTGACATTCTCTCTATAACAGGAGTCTCACCGTAAGATTTATCTCCTGGGGTGTATTCGTTTACTTGTTGTCCTTGTAAGTAGCTACCGTTGTATCTGATACCTGTATATGCGTTTGAAGAATAGTTAGATTCTTGAAGCTCTATGTTACCAGATGGGGAGGTTTGTATGTAATTTAAATTACTAGGCAGTATTCCTGAGTTGTAGTCTACTTTAACAAAGGTTGTGGATTTACGTGCGTTTGTTGCGTTATTTACCAGTACGTTGTAGTCACTATTGTAGAATAATTTAGCAACATAATTTCTAAATACTACGTCTGCATTAGAGGTAGTAGCTACTCTTGTGACATCTACTTGTTTAATAAACTTAAAGTAGTAGTGGTTAGCAAATTCCTGAATTTCATCTACAATAAACTCTTTACCGAGAACATACACAACAGTAACTCTATTTAGTGCGCCATTAACATCTACACTGTTCGATGAGGTTTTATGTATAGTACCGTCTAGTAAATCGTAATCATACTGAATTGGTAGACCTCCGGCTTCACGTTCTAGGTACCTAACTTTAAACTGTCCAGCAGCAGGTTCTGTTTCACGGAATGTGTCTACCCATCCAGGTAGTTGTAAAAGTGCTAGTGTGTTACGTTGTACATTATACGTTGTATATGGCTGCTGGTTAACTTTATATTCATTAGCACTGTTTAGGTCCTGGGTAGTTACTGTTAATGTGCTACCTCCTAACTCTCCGTTAAACTGCGGTGAATTATTGTCAATAATTTTATTAACAGATCCAGATAATGTACTGAAGGATGCAGTGTAAGCTGTTGATACCGTGGAAGGTATTACACCTCCCTCTGATCCGGTTGTAAATGCTGTATCAATAGATCCGCTATACTCTGGTCTAGTCCAGGTAGGAGTAGGTACTACTATCTTACTTCTGTTGAGTATGTGCGGTTTAACTGTAATTCCTGTTGTAGTTACTCCTCTAGCAGGTACAAAATCTTTGATCATCTTAAAGAGCTGATTGTCGAAGAACTTCACCAGTCTTACGAAATCAAACATATCATATCTATCAGATCCTGATAATGCTGTGTTAGCTATATTATTTAGATTAGTATAGCTGCCTGAGCTTAGTAATGTAGGATCCCCAATGTAATCATCAATATTAAATCCGCTAGGATAGCTTCCTGTGATTTGGTTCTCAATATAAGTGTTAAGGTATTTAGCGGGAGCGAATGATACATCTATCTGGTGAGAGTCTTGAGTGTATTTCTTATCATTGTTCTGAATAGAAATGTACTGATTAAGAGTACTTCCGCTTACTAGGCTGCCTGTGTTGTCTAATCTTATCTTATCTACAGTCTCAGCTCTGTTAAAAAAGTAATCATCTTTTTTATACCCTCCAACTTCAGTAATCTCTAATGAACCAGAAGGAATACCGAAACAGTTGATAAGAGCTCTCAATCCTCTCTCAGTACCTTTTGTCTTAATGAGGTAAGGAAGGTTGTGGTATATTCTCTTATATGTTTCCGATAAGATATCTTTATCTGGTGTAGGATCGTTTGATGCAGTTACAAATGTATTAATCTGCTCTGAGCCGCTTTGGTAGAATTCTCCAATAAAGCTTGCAGCTAGATTTGATACTGAGAAGTTTGAGGAATATAATTTTATACCAAACGATTTAAGCACGTCTCTAATCAGATCCTTTGAGACACCAACATCAAGACGGTTATCTGCATCATATTTATCAGTCATTGCCTTCGAATAGATCCAAAGGTTATCGAAATGCTGTCCAATCATATCGAGGAATAGATTGTACGGAGCATTAGAAGAATCTTCTCTGATAAATTCAGGTACTGTGTACGTTAATCTGCTTTCGTTTAATTCATCGTATAGAGAAGCAGAAGCTACTTGCTCGGTAAACCAGCTTGTGGAATTTGATACAGTATCGTTTATATATGGAATATTAGCGTTGGTTTTAGGCCAAGCTTTGCTTCCTGATTTAAAATATAGATATTTCTCGTAATCATCGAACTTAGAGATAATACCCTTAGTTAAATTATCGTACTGAGGTTGATATGTTGTTGAGATTGAAGCACTGTAGTTATACTGCTCTAACAACCCCATCTTGTAATGGAAGTTCCTTAATCTCTCTTCAGCAGAGCTAAAGTGAATAAAGTTTTCATAACCTGTATAGTCGATACTTAATTCAACACCGCTAGAAGATAATTGCGTAATAACTCCATGTAATGAGCTAGTTACATCGAAAGAGTAAAGATCGTTGTAATCAAAGTATTCAGTAGGTTGTACTCTTTCCTCTCCTGTATCAATATTAAAGTTAGCTCCTCTCAGTGTTGGGTAAATAGGGGCGTCAGGAATAAATTCAGCTTGAATCTCAAATACTACGCTATCGGAAACAATCTCATCAAAAGTAAATCTCGATTTAGTTGTGTAGATTGCTGGTAGTGGTTCATATAGCTTGATAAGGACTGAGTTCTTAATATCAATATTGAGACCGATTAAGAGATCGTTGCCTCCGAAGTTTAATCTAAACTCGTTAAAATAAGCTCCAGTAGAAATACCTTGCTGAATTTCACTAACTAACGCAGTAGCATCGAAAGTAGGACTTACTGGTAGTACTCGTAGCTCTGTTCTATCAGCTGATATCTCTTGAATAAAGAATTCTTCTGGTGAGATGTTATTTAAGAAGTTATAAAGTAACTTTACATCTCCTTGATCGTACCCGGCTTGAAGAGCGTCTCTTTCAGGATCTATGGATAGATTAGCTCCGTTCTCAGCTCCTTGTAGTTGTTGAGCTCCTCTGTAACTCAGATTAGAATCTAAAAGAGTACCGTCTAATCCGTAGATGTGTAGTTCGATATTATGCTTAGATTCATCGTAAGCGGAATTAATCTCAAAAGAATCTACTACTGAGCGATCTTCTGCAGAGTAGTTTTCATACCCTACTCCATCTAACGTGGATTGTAATACTGTATAATTAATTTCCGCCATTTGCTAAATTAGTATTAAGATTTGCAATCTCAATATTTGCTTCTAGTAACTGCTGTCTTAGTTGAGATATCTCTTCTAATAACGGCTGTATTGCTTCATTGTCAAGATCAACGTCTACGAGTTCTGAGCTTTTGTTTACTAAATACTCGTGTGAGTTTACCTCTCCGTTTACCGGTATCTCTAAATAAAGTTTATCGTATAATCTAAAAAGTTCATCTACCGTATCTGTATCTTGTACAGGTAATGGGTCAGCAAAAGCTTTAAACTCTCTATCTACGATCTTAGAAAGTCCTGCGCTGCTATAAACTGTTTTCTTTATTTGAACTTTTTGATTAGCCATTTCGTACTACTTTAAAAACTAGATTTTCATCAATAACATTCGTAGAGCCGTCTATTTCGGATTTGATTAACACTCTGTAATATCTCTCTGGTTCTAATCCTTCCATGTATATATCGAAATAATTACCTGTAGTGTTTCTGCTTATTTTAGTAAATGTAGTATCAAAATCGATAACCATCTCTTCGGTATTTTCATCTCTAAGTCCCCAGTAGGAAGCTGTAGGAAGATAGTAGTTAGTTAAATAAACAGAACTTGTTGTAAATGTCCTAGTAGGATATTTAGGTCTAACATGTAAGTTAAATCTCTGTCTACCTACGTCTGTATACTTTCCTCTATTGTTCTTAATTTTCATAACAATATTTGGATCACTTACTTCACTTAATGTAGAGTCAGTTTCGAAGTCGTCCCATTTCAGTTCTAAATGAGGAGGGTATATTGTATGTGAGTTGTTAGAGAAATACCTTAAGTATAGCTGACGGTCGGTTTGGAATTCTAAACTATCTTGTAACTTTACTAAGAATCCGGCGTTAGTGATCTCTCCATTATAATGAGCTTTAATACCTTCGGTAATGTTTATATTTGCATCATGAGTAGATACTACGGTGTGAGATTGAGTCATGTACGTAAAGTCGTAATTTCCTGATCCAGTGTACCATGTACCTCCTCCTATAGAAGAACCTGTGTAGGAAGCTGTAACATTATTTACTGTAGCCCAACTATAAGATCCTGTTGAGTCTATAAAATCCCATGATACACCGCTCGAGTTTCTTGGTGAATCGCCGTACTTACCGTTCCCGGCTGTCCATGTACCAGGAGTACTGGCATATACCGGAAATGCTTCTAATCTATAAGCAGTAGGTACTTCATTTGCGCTTGCTAACATTAGTCGCAAGGAGGCGCTGAAATCTGTTGCTGCTCTATTAGAGGAAGATATATAAGTATTTATAACTGAGTTTACTTCGGCAGTATCGAAAGCGATCACAGAGCGGTTAACATAGCGGTCACTACCTTTGTAATACGATGCTATCTCTAAGATTTCATCTCTACCGGTATTCATGTTAGAGTACTCTGAATATATAGTAGCGTCTTTTTCGGGGAATATTTTAAATACTGCCATCTTATAATGTTGTTATTCTACCTTCAATATCACTATTAGTAGTTCTTAATTCAAAGATACATGGATCGTAAGAAGGGTATACTATGTTGTTCTTAGTTGCTCCTTTAATATCGTATGCATACTGTGAGTAAGTACCTCCTACTTTATTCACAATCTCTACATTCTGTACTGTTTGTACTCCTTTGATTCTGTCAAGTAAGCTGTAAATAGTACCTATATTAATAGGTTGGTTGATATTCCACTTTCTAATATCAAAATGCTCTTGTAAAGCTTGTGTACATCTTAAAAGTACTTCTCTACCTACTGCTCCTGGTCGTAATACGATATCGTACTTAACACCGATATTAACAACAAATGCATCTTTAATGTTGATTGCGTCTGTTAGCATACGGTATTGAGATAGGTACTGTTTAAGGTTGTTTCTAAGGTTTGTACTTGCAGTTGTCAGCTTTCTGTCGTTGTTATAAGCTAGTACATACATCGATAATGAAAGAGGATTACTATCGATAATGTTATCGGTAGTGGATTTAGTACTTGTTAACTGATCTTGTAATACATGTACTTTAGCTACTGATCCAAACTTAGAAGGCATTGATAATGCTCTAACAATATAATCTTCTTTAGTTACTGCTCTTAACTGTTCAGAGTAAGCTTTTAAAGAATTTTGTCTGATTTCTTCAGCTGTATCTCCATCTTTACCTCCAGAGGCTGCTCTAGGGTTATTGTAAGCGATTGTAGATGCTTGAGAAGTATCCGTACCTGTTGCAGTAGCTTGGTTAATTACTGTGGTAATTGTGTTAGCAGGAACGTTAGCTTCAACTCCACCTCCTACTAGATACCTGATAGTCAATGTAACGTTCGAAGGAGCTAGTCCGTAGGTACCTGTAAACATGAAGTTTGAAGGATCGTAAGCGACGTCAATCTTACTTACTCCATTACCTGTACCCAATCCTACGTTTGTAGGATCTGGTGTGATTACTGAGTCATCTTGACCTGTGGTACCTGCTCCAAATTGAAGCTGTAGGTTACCTGTTGATGTAAACCTGGTTACAAATCGACGAGGTACTTTCTTTAGTGAGAGTAAATATGGAGCTAGATTAGCATCAGAGCTTCCGTTAGCTGTTTCTTCAAAAATAGTATCTTGAGCTAAATAAGGTACTTCGTACCAATCGTTACTCCCGTCACTTACATCTAAGATGCCGATAATATCAGAATCTTCTAAAGTAATAGTCTTAAATCTTTCCGGTGATCCTACTGATACTGTCTTAGTTTTTACTTCTCCAGAGAATGCTTTTACTGTCTTCTTTAATAAGAATGTATTAATAGTGTTCCCTGATGAAGCGTAGACGGATACCGTAGTAGGGCTGTATGAGCTTGAGAATCCAAAGTTAACTTTTTCATCGATAAAGAACCTAGCTTGACCTGCTGCTGTTGATTCTAGTTGAGTATTCTCGGGAATAACTAAAGCTTGATTCCAGTTAGGTACGTTAGCGGCTGCTGATACTTGCTGGAATACATCAATATCGACAGTTGCTGCTGTTGAAATCTTCGGACGGTAACCCATCATATAAGCTAAGCTATATAAGTTACCTGGTTCTTGAGCGTACTGGAGTAATGTTTCCTGTAGCTGGATGTCTTGATAAAATGATAATACGTCTCCTACATACGCTACCATCTCCATAAACATCATACCTGGTGATGTTGGTGAGAAGTCATTGTAAGTATCTGGGAAGTAATTCTTAGCGTAGTCAATCA
>Ga0208767_1000888_pt1 | contig 24389 bp, 38 predicted proteins | sample VirMetDEL_Mar_21_FD_184514 | JGI IMG/M metagenome (GOLD analysis project Ga0208767, IMG submission 184514) | Aqueous microbial communities from the Delaware River and Bay under freshwater to marine salinity gradient to study organic matter... | ecosystem: Environmental > Aquatic > Marine >... | reverse complement strand
CAGCCACGAGTCCAGCATCTCCACATCTCTTTCTCTAATGATATGGAACAGCCGTTAGGATTATCGCTGCCCTCGTGACAAGGACAGCACATGAACACATTGTCCATATCCTGATAATACTCTATACCAAAACTATCTAGTAGTTTAGATATATCATTAAATATAATTTCTTTTACTTTATTAAGATCCAGAGTTCGCTTTACTGTACTCATAATATATAATACCTAAATTCGCTAAAACATAACCAGTCCACATTATTGCATGTCCCCAGTCTTGCTGTCTGATGTTATCAACTAAACATAACATATAACACAAACTGGCTATAATCACAGTCCAAGTTGTTAATGACATATTACACCGTCTGGTCAAAGTGGGTTCTGTTTACTCTTACAAACTGACAAGCCTTTGCAAAATCCTTGAGATTATCTACTCCTGTATAAGTGCAAGCACTTCTTACGCCGCCTTGAATGTCTCTTATTACATCTTGAACTGGACCTTTGGTCTCCATCTCAATCACTCGCCCCTCGCTGGCACGATACTCTTTGAGTCCATCGCCATGTTTTTCTTGAGCCATTTGTGACGACATTCCGTAAAAAGTAAAGACGCCATCGTTCACTTCGCCTTCGCACTCATCGGTCCCAGCGAACATCCCGCCAAGCATCACAAAATCAGCTCCAGCTCCGTATGCTTTTGCAACATCTCCCGGAGTCCTACAGCCTCCATCTGCACAAATTAATCCTAGACGGCCAGTGTCTTTGCGTAGCCCGTGAGCAGCATGGGCACATTCAGCGATGGCAGATAATTGTGGGTATCCAACGCCGGTTTTTAGTCTCGTGGTGCAAGCACTTCCGGGACCAATACCCACCTTGACGATATCAACGCCGCCATGCAAGATGAGTTCTGTCACCATGTCAGGGGTGCAAACATTGCCCGCCATAATAATTGGATTTGCTCCAACAGACTGACGGATAGCTTTGCAGTAATCTACAAAATATTCTGTATAACCATTGGCAACATCAATACAGATATTAGGATAGAATCCATGCTTCTGAGCTACAATATCTATATTCTGGAATGCCTCGCCAGTAGAGTTCATACCTAGAGTAACCCAAGTGTAAGGAAAGGCGTCATAGTATTCGTAATAAGCTGCTAACTTGTCTGAATCATAGTGCTTGTGTAGGCAAGTAATCATGCCATACTTCATCAGCTCTGCCGACATGCTAAAAGTCCCAGTAGCAACCATGTTGGAAGCGATGATGGGAGTTCCGTACCATTGCTTCTGAGAATGATAGAACTTGAATTTACGTTTCAAGTTTACGTCACCTCTGCTGCCAACGCTTGACCGCTGCGGCACGATTAGTACATCATCAAAATCTAATTTGGGTTCATTGTTAATTTTCATATTTATCTCCTTTAGTTCGGTTCTCTTTTATAGATAACGGCCTAACGTTTGTATAGTGCATAACCTGCTTTACCTGCTCGTAATCTGTTAAGTCAAAATTATTGTACGGAATAATATGGTCTATTTCCCAGACAGAACCTTTATTTTCATGAGTCCAGCCTTCCTGAAATTGATTTTCAATATACTTTCTAAATTCAGCAGTTGTGCAGCCAAGCATATCATACATCTTGCTTCCGGGCTTCCCTTGGCATCTTATTGCTTTGTAAGCCGTATTAGTGTAGCTTTGCAAACTGCTTTTAATTTTTGCTTGCGGGTTTTTTTGTCTCTCTTCTAATCTACCTAAATTGTAGCATTCCTTGCATTTGTTGCCGCCAGAGACGCCTCTTTGTCTTTTTCTATTATTACTTAAAACCCTGTCGCATCTAACACAGTAGAACTCATCAACACTTGTTCCACGCAGGTTATTGCTTTGTATATGACTTACAAATTTATATTTAGAATTAAACAGTTTTTTGGTTATACGTATACCAAAAGCTAAGTCCCTACTGTTTGTAGTAGTATGCGAGAACCAACCTTTAAACGAAGAGTAAGAAGTATGCTCCGCCCAAAGAAATTCTATGATATGCTTGTGGCCAAATAATGTTTCTAGGGTTATGCTCTTATCTTCATTAAACTTATTGGTTATATGGTTATTCATCTTCCTCCTCGAACAATGGAATTTCCGAACCTTCAATTCCGCCATCGGGATTAGCAAGTCCTTGATCTCTTGTGTGTAATTCTGTGAGCCTTGCGTACTCACCCTCAAATCTAAAGTTAATATAGTTCCCGTTTAGGGTTCTTGGGCCATGACGGGCTTTTAGAGTAACTAGTTTACGATTACCGCCTCGTGGACCATCCTCAGCCAGCTCGTCTGGCGACTTCTCTTTAAGCATAGAGAACGAGGTGCAGAACCAGATAATGCGGTCAGAGCCGCTCACCGAGGCCGTAGTCTCTTGTGTGATACCGTCACGATTCAGCTGGGTCAAGCATACGCAAGGGATATCATACTTTACGGCAAGATTGTGTAGCTCTTGGATCTGGAAGCCTAGAGCTTGAAACTCTTTAATGTCTACAATTCCTCCAGCAGACATTAGTTTCAGATAGTCTACAATAACTAGACAGTCGTTTGTTCTACCATCTTCATCTGTTCCTACCTCTTGTAGAACCCAGCGTTTGATAGTGTTTAATATATTCTCCCACGGCTTTCCTGCTGCACACTCGTAGGTATATGGCATTTCTTTAAGTTCTGCGGCAGCTCGTTTTACAGCATTGTATTTCTCTTCGTCGTTGGCAAAGCGACCAGTGGCGATTTCGTCTTGCGGGACACTAGACATGTGAGCCAGAACACGATTGTAGTGGTCGTCCACTTTCATCTCTGTGTCAACCATGAGTACAGGAATACCGGCCTTTGTGTTATGGATAGCGATGTTGTCAGAGATGACAGATTTACCAACACCCGGACGAGCAGAGATAACATCAACGCAGGCTCTTCTGTGTCCACCGCCAAGAACAGCGTCATAGTTAGGAAAGCCGGAAGACAATCCCAACTGATCGCATTTGTTATCCATGACAAATTCTAGGTAGTCATCCACCCCTTCGCCAATCATCTGCGGTTTTTCGCCATGCTCATCTTCTCTAAGGAAGTCAATAAGCGGAGTCTCGATCATGCTCACTATCTGATCAAAGGTTTCGTCTCCAGTCATGTTGTCTATGTTTTTTTCAATAGACTTGGTGACTTTTTTAGAATTACGAGCGAATTCAAACTTCTTGATCTGCATAGCAAAACGCATAATGTTGCGTTTATCTACAGAATAGTTGATTAGATCTAGAATGTAGTCTAGGTTATTCTGAGTCGTAATGACTTCTTCTACACCAAGAGACTCCGCAGCAGAAACGATAGAAGGAATGTCAGCAACGCCATCTTCCATAGCGACCTTGCTTAGACATTCATATATTACTTGGTTGTTGGGGTCTGTGAATGTTGAACTGGTGATTATCTCCATCAAATCAACATAAGCCTCAAGGCCGTAGTTAGCCAGACCAGCTAGTACGGCACGCTCAGCACCAATATCCGAAAGTTTCATTACCCATCCTCAATAAACAAATGACTATTATATTATAGTCTGCAAACTCAAATTTCGCAAGTAAAAAATAGAAAAAAAGTAGGATTATCCAGTGCATCTGTTGCATCGGATAAATTCTCCGTAAACAAGGCTAGAAGCGATCTCGAATTCTTTATTGCAAACCGAGCAGGTTTTCTTTACAATGTTTGTTCTAGACGCTTGCGGCCTAGTAGCTCGACCAATGGACTCATACTTAGCTGGGTCAAAGTCTGGGTCTCTTGACTCTCCGGTGTCAGACCAAGTATTAGACTTGGCTTTGACTGGAGCTTTCCCTTCAATATTCTTGCCCCAACTCGTAGAGAAATCATTGGCTTTTGAGGGCTTAGTGGTCGGCTCTGGCTCTTGTTCTGGTTGTAGATTACCAACATCTGTGATAAGTTTAGCAACCAATTGTTCTTTTTGCTCTTTTGTCAACGTAGACAGTAATGTTTGTAGTATGTCTTCACTCATTTTCTTTTTCCTTTTTCAATTAAGATTTCGGCTTTCCGTTTAATATTGTATTCTCTGTTTCTTAGATGCTCAAGTCTGCCCTCAGCAGTGAGCTTCCAGTTGTTGACGGCACTGGCTATGGAGTCGTTGGCGAGAATTGTCGCGACTTTAGTATCATGTTTTGCGAACTTGTCCCACTCCCCATGCTGAACACCGTAAGCTATAACTCTTTGCAACGTATCGCTACACCAGCGGATAACATTCTCAGTGTGGGCACGCTCTTGGCCGACATGATCTGCGTACTGGTATAAAAGAAACGCTTCGTCAAACAGCTCATCTCTAGTCAGCGTTTTTAGTCGCTCGTCAGATATCTGATCTGCATTCTGGAACTCTTTTTTGAATTTACATGGCTGCAAATTCTTTCCCTCGATATACTCTGTGATACCATTCAAAAAGTATTCTAACCTATCTTGCGAGTTCAATTTTTTCCCTCCAATATTCTGGGTCTTCGTCAAATCTAAAAATTACTAACTCAATACCATTTATTTTACACCACTCTTCCTTGTCTCTATCTCTGCCTCTTGCTTGAGCAAAACCAGCACGAGACTTGTGAAAGAATGGTATATACTTAAAATGCTGTTGCCCATGTACCTCTACAGCTATATTAACATTAGGAATAAAAAAGTCAAGGTATAAAACTGATCTTTTATATTTAGCCGTAGATCCCGGAAGTTTGACCTCTTCGTATATATTATAACCCTTAAACACATCCCTAAGTAACTCACTAGCACTAATATGGTAATAAGACTTTTTAGATCTATCATTCACTGCGTACTTTTGCAGGTTTAAGTTGTACTCTCTGCCGTTTAACCCGATTATTCTCACAGTAAACTCCTTAGCTCCTGATATATAAAGTCATATATTACAGGATTATCTTCTAGGAAATCTATAACTTTAGCCATTCCTTGAAACTTAAATAGCTTCTCTGGCTCCTTGCCTTCAGAGTTTTCTTCGATCCACTTTGCAATTGTTGGATCTGATTGGTTGTTAACAACACAGTCTAGTGTGTACCAAGCTCCAGATTTGTCGATTAGGCAAAGTTCCGTTGCTAGTTCTGCCATCTCTCTTGCCTCGTCGATACCAATGCCATAACGGATATAACTAGCACAAGTGCTGTTGGGTTTACCGCCAGCCGAGCTTGTTTTAATTACCCAGTTAGCAATTTGGCCAATATGATTGCCGTCATTGTCTTCCCACTTGTTGCGATGAGTTATAGACATGTTGGTGCTAATTTGATACTGCAACTTATTACCAGAGTCAGCCATCTTAGCAGGAGCCCAGCGTGAGCCGCCAGTATTAGCGATGTTGTGAGTGATGAAGATACAAATAGCTCCAGTTCTCTGAACATCGTTGGCGATACGCTTAAAGAACATAGCAAGCAGTCGCGGTAGGCCATTACGAACGTTGGCACGAATCTCACCGTCAAGTTCATCACGAGGACACATGCTAGAAGTAGAGTCGCAAATCAATACTACATCCTCTTCTTCTTTGATAATCCTCTCCATGATGTTGAGGTAATCCTCGGCAGACAGGATTTTATCATCAGATGACTGAATGATCTGCACCTTCTCTGCATCTAGGCTTTTAATTTGCTCAAGATTGTGACGATCAACACGCCCTTCAGAGCAGATATAATATACCCGCTTTCCTTGTTGTTGAGCCTTGCCCGCAAAGTACAAAGCGGTTGTGGTTTTGCCGGTCTTAGGGTCGCCGGCCATAGCAACGCAGGTTCCTTCTCTCAAACCTCCGCCTAAAGCACAGTCAAGTGCTGGGCTAATACCGATAACTTTTAAGCTCTTTAGCCTTTCGAGTAATTCGATACCACTTTCAACTACGTTGCCGTATTTTTTAATGATTCCATCAACAGTCGGATTACCCGTTGTCTTTGTTTTCTTTTTCCCCATTTTCAAACTTCCTCATTTTAGATAATAGATTTTTCTTTCCGTAGGACTTCTTTCTTCGTTTGGCATCAACCTTTACTTCGATGTCCTGTTTTGGCTGAGCCTTTTCTGTTTCTATAATACGCTCATACTTCTTTATAATTTTTATGCAATTAGGATGATTAAGAGAGAATATTCCCCTGAAGTCAGGGGAATTGATAGCTCTCACTAATGCTGCCTCGCTATAATCTTTTAGTAACTTATTGGCGGCGAATAGTTGTCTTTTGAAGGTCCAGTCCCAAGGTTTCTTGCTCCAGAATTTATAAGGCAAGGAGCCTTGGTTTTTGTTCTCTGCGTTCTTCTTACACATAATTTCAGCAACATAAGCCGCACAGGTGCAATACTCGCCTGTGGACTCATGCTGATATTTACTTTTGTCGGTTCTCTTTCTTTTCTTCTCCATTGTAGATAATAGCCTCCGTAAAACAATGTTCTAAATCTTCTGTGGTTTCTCTTTCCATGATAAGCTCTGGAACTTTCCACATTTTCTTATGCATCAAACCGTCTTTAAGTAGGCCAACAGTATAATACTGCTTCGTTTCGCCTCCGACCATGCCCATAACTGAAGGGACAAAATAGATAGCGTCTGGTTCGCCTATGTCCATTATAACACAGTGTGACCTAAATTGCAACTCCATTTCTGAAAGAAATACAGAATTTTTGTCGCAATGCTCCTTTACTTTCAGCCAATCTTTATGATCGGTAGTGAAGTATAATTGTCCGTCAGTTAGTTTAATTTTTAGCCAAGTAGCAGACTTGTTTGTTCTGTATGACGCTAACCATTTATCCCTATCCATTTACTCACCTTATGTTTGTTGTACACCTTTTTGATCTAGGTGGAGGCCCGGTTTTTCTGAAGCTGTCACCTAGCTCTGATGCGTTAGGCGTCATAACCGTCGAGCCTTTTCCGTTGCGTGCGAACTGACCCATTGTGTGAGTCTCTTCTTTGCTGGAAGGTGACTCTTGAGTCACTGCTGGCAGCTTTTTAATATACTTTTCGATAGTGGTTTTTGCACGATCTAAATCCTTGCAAAGATCGCCAATCGACATATGAGTATTATTTTCAATGTAAAATCTTTCAGCCTTGCTGAGCGGTCCTTTCTTAGTCATTTAAAAATCCTCTCTGTGCCTTTGTTAGATATATAGAATTGTTTGTTTTAAGATATGTCATGTAATAGTCGAAAGTGTTTTTAGAAACTCGACGCATTTGAGTGTCAAGATTTCTCTCTCTTCTACCGTATGGCCCCATCGGATCAAAAGGAGTGCTTTGATAGATCTTAATATAGTAGGTAGATACTCCTGTCTGTTCGACATTATCTTTTATGATCTTGGCAAAGTGGCTTCTCTTGTTGTGAACAGCGTCTTTGTTTAACTCTTCTCCAGTCCGTCCGAAAAGAGTAATTTCTCTTGTGTCAGATTGAGTTATTTTCTCAACATATTTCATTTTCTTCCCTCCATTATATACCTGTGTTGTTGTTGAGGAGTCATTTTATTGATCTCCTTATGGGTAGCAGATCCATATTTGGGGTTTTGATACCAAGATTTAATTGTAGGGTTCGCTTCGCTCTTTTTATGAGCTTCTTCTTCTAGCTTGTTTTTATTTACTTTAGAATTGTGATCCGCTAGTTTACCAACGGTATCAATGGTGTTTACTTTAGCCATGATACCGCCAGTAACAACTCTAAATAATTCATCCTTTCCGCACTCCGGGCATGTAGTCAAAGCATCGTCGTGAAATGATTGTTGTACGTCGATAAGTTGATGTTCACACCCAGAGCATTCGTAGTCATATTTCGGCATTAATTCTCCAGTGCGTTTAGTACGTCTCCAATAATACCATTCCTTTGTATGTCTTCAATCCCTAAATGACATACCGCAACGCCACGCACGTTGCTTAATCTATCCATACAGATTTCTAATCCGCTTCTGCCTCTTAGATCGTTTTGGTTAATATCACCATTTATAATTACTTTAGAGTTCTCGCCCATACGAGTGATGAACATCTTGATTTGTTCTAAGGTGCAGTTTTGAGCCTCGTCTAGAATCATGTATGAGTTATGAAAAGTAGAACCTCTCATAACTTCCAAGGGTTTGTACTGGATGGCTCCTTCATTAGCGTACAAACCGTAATATGCTTGGTTTAAAAAATATTTTAGATTTTCTTGCATAGGTAATAAATATGGGGCGATCTTTTCCCCAAGCTCACCCGGAAGCGAGCCGATATCTTTTCCTGTGCAGACCAAAGGTCTGGTTACAATTATCTGCTCTAAATAACCTTTATGTAAGTGGTTAGCTGCGATGCCTGCTGGAATAAAAGATTTTCCTGTTCCAGAAGGGCCAGAGCAAATAATGATATCGTTTTCTATGATAGATCTAATATACTCTTTCTGATTAGGTGTTTTAGCCTCCAATGGGGTAATACGTTGCTTGTTGCGATCACGTTTCATCTCACGCTTCAGTTTTCGATTAGGCTTCATTTGCCATCCCTAAATGTTAGTGGTTATACTTATTCCAGATCGTCCTCCTTAACAAATATCCCGTCCACCATTTTGCCTTTGCGGTCTTTGATGTCGTCCCATGCTTTAGCTAAGCAATCGTCCATCTCTAAACCGTTTCTCTCCATGATATTGATCATGACAACCATCATATCGCCAAGATCATCCCTTATATCTTTGCCTTTGCACACACTGTCAGAAAGCTCGCCAAGCTCTTGCAACAACTTCAAGGTTTGATCCTTGTCGGTGCTACCCTCAATGAGATTTCTGTCGTGATGCCATTGTCTAATTTTATCTACGTAACTCATAGTCCTAAATCTCCAAAATCCATGTCCTCTAAATCATTTTTACTAGCACCTATTTTGTAGCTGGTGATCTCGTGTTCTTGCGGTGCGACTTGAACAGATTCAGATTTCATCCAGCTTTCGGTCCATCCAGCGATTGGGTTCTTTCCAACCTTTTCGTATGGCAGACCAATGGTTTTTCTGCGGCTCATGCAAAGCCAATCAATGTATTGGTGAAGGACTGTTTCATTCAAGCCAAGAATACTTCCGTCTTTGAACAAATAACTAGCCCAAGCCTTTTCTTCTCGTGCAGCACTTTCGAACATTTCTACGGCTGCCTCTTTGCAATCCGCTGCTGTTTTCATGAAACCCTCAGACTCTACAGTGTGGAAGATCTTCAAGATTTCCTGAGTAGTCGTTAGGTGTAGGGCTTCGTCCCGCTTGATTAACTTGATGATATCAGCATTGCCTACCATCTTCTTGTTCTCTGCAAAAGCAAAGCTGCAAATAAAGCTGACGTAAAAACGAATAGCTTCTAAGATATTAATCGAGATGACAGTCATGTAGATCTGCTTCTTGATATCTGCCTTAGTGTTAGAATCGCAAGCCATTCCTCTCAGATTGTCGTAATCCTCAATGGCGACCTTGGCACGTTTGATAATTTCTTTATCTTCATAAATGCCGTCAAACATTTCACCAGAGTCAGCATAAACATTTTGGATGATATAGCTGTAGCTCTCGCTATGGATTTGCTCAAAGAACATCCAAGTTATCAGGCAGGCTTCCAACTCGCTATTGGTGACATAATCTAGCAGCGTAGGAACGCCACGACAGATCACACTGTCAAGCATAGTTTGATATTTCAGATTGCTTGTAAAGATAAACTTCTCGTTATCAGTTAGCGTGTTAAAGTCATTACGATCCTTCTTTAGCTCAACTTCTTCTGGCATCCAGAAGTTCTCTTTTTGTTTCTTTGTCAGTGTTTTGAATACTGGATACTTGATTCTATCGTAACGCTGAACACCCAAGTCTTTACCCAAGAACAAAGGTTGCTCCATAGGGTCTACATTCTTCAAATTAAAAATCGTTTTCATTATCTTACCTTTACATCCCAAATTACTTTATCATTATTTACTACGTCTGTTAAATTAACACCTCTTGGCGAGTGAACATTATCAACCACTAAAACTCTAGACCCATAAGAACTAGTGTCTCTAACTAAAGTTGGCACAACGTCCTGCTTCCAATCATATCTCAAATCTCGAACTACAAAGTTTCCATTCTGAGTTCCTGTCTTAGATCCATCGCCTCTGATTTCGTATACCACGGGCATTTGTGTCATGTAGCAGTTTTTCATGGTAACAATACCGCCACCCAAAACATTCACCGCTCTAGGACACCTATAAAACATAGAGTTTTCTACTAGGTAGTTCACATTTTGAGAGGTTGTAAGCTCGATAGGATTCTCACATCTATTGAAAGTGCAATCTCTAAACGATGAGTCAGCAGCGTTCCCGTTGTAGGACTCGTCGCCAAACTTGACTCCCGATTTGTAGAACGAGCATCGTTCAAACGTACACAACCCAGTTCCCAGCCCGCGAATAGGCATGATATGTATCATACCTCCAACGAATTGAATATCTCTGAAAACTCCATGTCTGATCGAGCCTTTGAACATCGGTTGATCTTTTGGACCCATCCAAATTAGCCGTGTTACATTGCCATCAGTTGGATGTGAGGTTGGGTAATATGCTTGACCAACACCTTCCATCAACAGGCCAACCTGTTTGACCTCATTGATAGTTTCATAGACCGGATAATTTCCAGCGGGATATTTATAACTAATTGCCATTATTTATCCTCATGATTACAATTAATAGGTCGCCACTCAAGAAAGTGAATTACTAATCCACCAACAATAAACCCAAAAAAGAATACCCCAACTGCATTTACGTTTGTACCATCGGGATACGCCCACTCGTTAATAACATTACTAAAACTGGCCTCTTTACCATAATAAGTAATCAGTAAAACATCTAAAACCACAATAAGGATAGCTGAAATACCAATCAAAATTGCTGTAATAGCTTTAACATTCATCAAATCGCACATGCACCTCCGGCACATCCTCCATCTTCGCCCATATCTGCGTCACCACCGAAAGCTCCGTCACCATCTGGCGTGTTCGCGTAATAAAAGTTTTTAAGTCCATATTTATATCCGTATACCTGATCCTTAATTAGAGCAGATAAAGGAATATTACCATTATCATAGTGTGAATAATTATAATATAAGTTAGTTGACATACTCATATCTACAAACTTTTGGATAACTGCCGCCATGTTCATGATAGTTTTGTTATCGGCAATGTCCCAAGCCATAGTGTAGAAATTCTTGCGAGTTTTGTAATTTGGCACTAGCTGCTTCAGGATGCCGTTCTTAGCCTTCTTGTAGATCAGCAGTGACCTCACAGGCTCAATGCCATTTGTTGAGTTCTGGATGACGCTAGAGGACTCGCATGGCATAATAGCGGACAGCGTGCTGTGTCGCAACCCATGTTTCTCTACACGCTTTCTAAGACCTTCCCAGTCCATATTGTAGCTAGGCTCAATAATCTCGTCAACGGTCTTTTTGTACCAGTCAATTGGAAGCAACCCCTGAGAGTATTTAGTGTCTTGAAATCCATCACAAGCACCTTTTTCTTTAGCTAGGTCGCAAGAAGCACTGATTAGATTCCACTGTATCTGCTCCATAGTTTCGTGAACCAGCTCAAGTGCGGCAGGATCATCGTAGCCCAGCTTGTTTTTAGCCAAGAAGCCTGCTAGGTTAGTAATACCAATTCCCAAAGACCTACGATACTTAGTAAAGGTTTCGCCAGCGACCACTGGGTATTCTTGGTAATCAATAACAGAATCCAAAGTTCTGACGGCGATCTTGCAAGCCTTGGCAATATCTTTTTCGTTGGTTAGTTCTAGCAAATTAAGAGCAGACAAAATACAAATACCAATCTGGCCAGTTTCATCGTTAATATCTTTGATGGGTACTGTTGGATGAATAATCTCTTGACAAAGGTTTGACATATAGCAGGGAATCGCCCACGACCCGTGTGCATTAGCTGAGTCAATATTCATGCTGTAGATACGTCCAGTTTCCAGACGTTCGCGAGCATAGATTTCTGCGATCTTACGGGCAGGCACTTTCTTTCTGAACTTTAGACTGCGAGAATTCTCGTACTTGGTATATAGTTCTTCAAACTTCTCGTTGTCGCCAAATGCCTCGTACAAACCCTTAGCCTCATGAGGGCTAAACAAAGTAATGTCTTCTCCTGCCATAAGTCTCTTGTAGAAAAGCTCGCAGAATTGTACAGAATAGTCCAGCTTTCTGACTCGGTTATCATCAGTTCCAGCGTTGTTTTTGAGAACCATAACATCCTCAATCTCATAATGCCAGAATGGAACATGGACCGTTGCAGAACCTCCGCGAATACCATTTTGTGTGGTAGACTTTACAGAAGATTCAAAACATTTAAGATATGGAATAAGTCCTGTGTGAATTACTTCACCGCCACGGATAGGAGAATTGATGGGACGGATACGCCCTACATTGAGACCAATACCAGCTCGGTTAGCTGTGTACTTGCCAACAGCATGAACAGATGAAAATATACCATCCAAATCATCGTCTACATCTACAAGCACACAACTAGCGAACTGACGTTTTACTGTGCGGACCCCGCACATGATTGGTGTAGGAAGATTGATCTTAAAGCGTGAGTACATGTCATATGCGTCACGAACCTCTTTAACGGTATCAAAGAGACACATAGCAATCAGCATGTAAGCGAATTGTGGTGTTTCGTATATTTGATCAGTTTCACGATTCTTGACTAGGTACTTGTCAATCATCTGCTGCAATCCAGCGTATGTGAACTCATCATCTCTATCGTGATTAATGTATTTTTCCAACTCTTCGATATCGTCGATAGACCACTTATCCAAGATCGCGGGGTCGTAATGACCATTGTCCACATTACGCTCGATAAGTAGCGAGAAAAGAATAGGGTGATCACCACATCCCCAAACATCTTTACGAAGCTGCATGTTTAGCAAACGAGCAGCAACGTATTGATAGTTTGGTTCTGAGGTTGAAATCAAATCATTTGCAGACTTGATTAATATCTGATGAATCTCGTTGGTCGAGATGCCGTCATAGATCGACAGGTTAGCGTTCATTTCTATGTCGGAGAAAGATACTCCGTTAATGCCATCCGTAGCCCATTCCACAACCTTGTGAATTTTATCCACTGAGAAATCTTCTTTTTCCCCAGTACGTTTAGTAACTTGCATCTTGTCTCCTTCAATATTATTAATGACAAACCTATTATACTATACATCGTCCCAAAGTCAAGTAAAATCTTAACTATTTTTTAATCTTTATTTCGATGTTAGGTCCGACATTAATCACAATCTCATCCTCCTTCATCTCAAGCATATCAAGAATGCCTTTTGCTTTCTCGACATGTTCTTTTTCAATACCGAATTGTTTAAGGATGTTATCGGCCATCCATCCTTCGTATTTATTTTCTTCGCTCATTGATGCACCGCCCAAGCCACAGCGTCACAAACTTGAGCTGCCCTTTCTCTCATTGCAGGTGTCCATTTGATATCTTCTGTGCCAAGAGTAAGGATAAATACATTGTCAACTGCTTCTCCTAGCCCAATGTACTTACCTTTGATTTCAGGGTTGAAGTTTAATGAACCAGACTTGATGTACCATTCCCTAAACGGTTTGTTTTGTAGGATAATTTTGTCAATATTATCATCCCTGATTACTTCCGCAAGCTGACCGTAGAAGTCAGAGATTGCTTTAGCGTCTGACTGAGCAATAGTGAACTGCTGAATCTTCTTTGTTAGGTTTTTATCCGCTTCGCTAGGAGGCGTAATATTAATAACTACTACCTCTTCTGGAGAGGGTGCGGGTTTGATATCAATATTTTTCAGTTGCTCCCAAGCAGATTCTCCGAAGTAAGCAACAAATAATAGTAAGAACCCAATAATTAGTCTAGCTGATTTCGACATTATCCGCTCCTCCTTCTACGAGTAGTGGCCAAATTAAAGTTAATTCTTCCACCGCTTGATCCAAGCCAGCTTCGTCGCATCTGTAACGAAGATTATCCCAAGCCGCTACAATCATCATTAGCTCAGTTTTTTGAGATACGGTGTCCTGAGCAATATCATCAATCCAATCCGGGGTGGATGGCGTCTTTGGCTTCATGCTGCGGAACATTGCCGCAATATTTTCCCAAAACGTGCTGGCAATTAAACCAGCAGCGATTACTGTCATTACAATTTGAAACACACTCATTATTTTCTCCATTGAAAGGTTTATAATTTTCCCATACTATATTATAGTCTGCAAAGCCGTTTTTCACAAACAAAAAATCTCAGTACAGGCGGTTTTTATAGAAATTAAACGCTCATCATTAGTTCTTTTACTTCACATTCTGAAAGGTTAGAACAAGCTGATAGCAATCCCTCATAGATAGACTTCCTCTGCTCGTGAGGAAAGTTCTTTTTTACCTCTCGATAAAGAAGATACTTTTGAACTCTACCCGGATTCTTAATCATTTTTGCCACAGTGTTATCTTTAAGACAAGTATATAAAAGTCTGATAACATTAACAATTATATTTACTATGATAAGCAGCGTTGCGGGATCGACAGTGCATGTCGCGTTTTTAGCATTAGCATAATTGGCGACTTTTAACGCTGTGTTGTATTGGATCTCAGGAACAAACCATTGATCCATAGTTTCTTTGTTTGCATCTGTCATTTTAGTTTTTCCTCTAGTAATTCAAGTAATTTATCCGGCCCTATATAACCTTCATTTTTAACAATCGGGTTTCTTAATTCTCCATCCTTGAATATCAAGATAGTAGGCATTAATTTTACATTGTAATAATCAAAGAACTTTTTGTCAAAAGCGTTTTGGCTGTCAAATGTGTGAATCTTAACACCTTTTGCTTCAAGCTCTTTAATTACTCTGGCATCGTCCCAAGTGTCTCTCTTCATTTTCTTACAAAAGCTACACCAGTCTGCTGTAAAAAAGTATAGCTTATATTCATAACCAAGATAAGCAGAGGTTTTCTCTGGTTTACACTTGTCACATCCGGGGCAGGGGGTTCGGTGTCCATCACCGTGTATAATCCAGCCCGAACCGTCACAGCCCTCTTCTACATCGTCTGGGTTGGGTACTACGTTAGACTCATACTTCATTATCTCTAATGCTAGACCTGTAGCTATGTAAGGTCTCCAGTTTTTGTCATACTTTGGTGCGTCGTCTACTAAGAATAGACTACCAAATATACCAATACTGGCTAATACTGTTAAGCTCTTCATTGGTTTCTCCTATAGAAAAGTGCTTGTGCCATAATCAGGAAGTCTTTTAGCTGGGAACCCGTCAACATTTGACATCACCCAACTACCATTATGGCTTAAAATTGCTTGCATGTCATTCTCAGTTACCCAGAAGCTACCATGAGGCTGATTGTGGACTCTGGTTCCACCGTTCCATTTACCCCAAGAGTTTTGAATCAGAAACAACATCTTGTTGTGTCTTTTTCTGGTGTCATCGCAGCCGATACAAGCCATTGCGTGTGCCCACTTGCCTTTACGCCTTGTGATACCTTTACTGTCTCTTTTGCTGTCAAACCCAAGCATAGAGCAGTGAGCAAAAGCGTACCCATTAGCTAGTGCGTCACGAGCTTCTTCTACAGTCTTGATAAGTGAGACGGTTTTAACTTGGTGTTTACGGGCCTGAGTGATAAATAAGCTATGAGGGATTCTTAAATTAGCACCTACAGAAGAATTGTATGTACTTAAATCTAGTTCTGGATATTTCTGTCTTAGTAGAATTCCACCCTTTTCACTTACATATCTTGCAGCAGTGCCACAAGTCATGCCTTGACCTCTATCGCCACGAGACTGATAGATACCTTCAGTTGCTCCTCTGGTTACAAAAGATTCTGCCTCTCCTTGTACGTCGATTTCAACAGCTCTCGTTACGTCGATAGCATTTCTGAAAGCATGACTGACACAATCGCCAGTAGTTTGCCTTTCAGCGGGACCAAACCCTTTATCGAACTTTAATAACGAAAGAAAGGGCAGAGAGAGTTTCCCCTCGCCTGCCCCGTATAAATCATAAGCTGTTGCACCAAAGAGAGGAGTTCTTAATTCTGCGAGGAGTGCTTTGGTTTCTTCTGGATCGCAAATCGAACCTTCAAAACCCCGCTCATAAGAGCGAATCAGTTCTTCCGTCGTATCAAAATTAAACTCCATTTCATACTCCTATGCTTCTTTCTTATTGTTCTTCATCCACTTGATCGCCGTGTCCAAGACAACAGCAACAACAGGGACAATAGCTGGACCCCACATGCCAAGCTCAATAACGTGTAAGTTTTGAGCAACATATGTGAGAGCAGCAGCTCCACCGACAAGCAGTGCGTTTTTACCAACACCAACAAAATCAGCCATGTCTAACTTAAACTTTTCAGAACCCATAATTAGTTCTCCTTCTTTATCTTTAGATGAATTAAAAAACCTTCATGGTTATTCCTACCAATTTTGTAGGGAAAACCAATAAAGTAAACGACACTTCCTTGCGTATCCACAGTCTCAACGTCAATCTTCCTGCACATTTTTAAGCAGGATTGAACTTCTTCTACGAAATCTTTTCTAGAATCTTCGTCTACAACTGCGATCCAATCTTTTCCGGTGCTTACCACACCGCCTTCTTCTACCATAAGCGTTCGAAACGCCTCATTACACCAAGTCATGTTTCCAGACTTGTCAATTTCAAACAATGCTTCTTTTTGGTAATGCAGAGCTGCCTTAGACCGTTGATCTAAAACACGCTGCCTAACATCCATACGCTCACAAGTAATCTTCATCTTGTAAACAATATCTTTCAAAGATTTACCACCGTTAGGTGTGACTTCGTTTTGTATAACCTTAATGGATTCCTTAACTTCTTCTTGGGCTTCTATAAAAGATGATACCTGTTTGTAAAATTTACGCCCAAAAGCCAAGAATGTGCCTAACAGTCCCAATACACCAGAAATAATTGCAATGAGTTCTGAGGTTGCCATACGCAAACCGCCTTTCTGCTTCTAGAAAAAGATAGCTCACCCCACAAAAGCAGGATGAGCTAATTGATGCTATATTACTCAGCGGAATCTTTTGCTTTGTAGTTGTCGTTCTTTGGCATCTTGCCTCCGAACATGTAAGTCAACTCACCCGGAACTGCCATTGTGGTGTTAGCAGCAGCATCCGTAGATGCTGTAGTTCCACCAGCAACCGCTGGGTCAATAAACTCAACCAACTGACCGCCACCCGTCTTGGTAACGTAAGCGTTGTAACCAGACGAAGGCATAGCAAAGATGTCGATGTCGATTTGCCCGTAGTCACGAGTCGTTTCCAACTCAGCAACAAAGTCACGGGTAGAATCAGGACCAGCGGCTCCACCAGCTAAACCAGCGTAAGCACTGCCAGCCAAGGTAGTAGTGACGTTTCCGCCCATAACTACCCATTCGTCGCGACCAGCTTTGTAACCAAGCTCAGTCGTTCCGCCAGTGACAGATCCGCCGTCAGCTTTGATGATGCCAACACGATCAGAGTACAAACCGCCATCTTCTTTAGCAATAACCTTAGAACCAAAAGCCTGACCTTGATCATCAGCCATGTCAGCAATGCTTTTATTCTGAGTGATTGGACTGTCAGCGGCCAGATCGCCTGCGTGAAGCAAAGTGCCGCCATTAATTTTTTCAACTGCGGGCTGTTGCCCGTCGCCTGTAGGTGCTACAGTAGCCATAGTAAAATCTCCATTATGGAATTATTGTTTAGATTTCCTATGTTGTCCCTAAAATTACAGTCCTTTTCCTACTATATTATACACTAAAAATCCTCAAGCAAAAGAATTTTTAATCTTTTTTAAGCATTTCTCAAGTCGAATCCTGATTAATTCGCCGCTAACATTACGGTCGCTTGCAAGCTCTCGATACGACTTGTTTAGGTAAAACCTGTCGTATACAAGCTGTGGGTCTCCGCAGTTAGCGATCTCATCCATAATGTCTACTTTTTCAAATCCGTCAAACTTGCCTGAAATGCTATACCCGTCAACGCCTCTTTCGATAGAGTAAAAGTTACTACTGTTGAATCTAACAGTGTTATTACATTCATTCACCACAACATGGTATAAGAACGAAGTAAATTTAACTCCCTTTTTCTCATCAAAACTATGGGATGCCGACCAGATAGCCTTGTCAATGCAAGTTCTGATTTCATCCTTGGAAAGCTGCCCTCTGTAATTAGCAGACGCTCTTTCTCCAATCTTTCTTAGTTCATCGTTACTCAATAAGCTCTCAATAGAATTACTCAATTTCTTCTCCTTGGTTAATATTTAGCTCGTCTTCAATCTGACGACGAACATCCTTAAAATCAAACATTTGGCCTATGCCAATAAAAAATCTATAACGGCTACAGATTTTCAATACCTCAATACCATCAACTCTGTTTAAGGTGTCCCTAATAGATGGTGTTAAATTAAAGTTCGTGTGTGCCATCCAGCAATCAAAGTTTGCCGTCAGTGCAATGCTCTCCATTAATGTTTCATCAACGGGTACAGCCACGGTTTCTTGCATCCCATCGCTATCCCCCATATCAAAACTATCTGTCTCTTCCTCAGAAACTTTGCCCAGAATAGCGTCGAATAAAGGCGATTCCAGTTGTCGTTCTAGTATATCTTCGTATTTTTGCCATCCAATTTTATTCATAGGAGTCTCCACTATATCATATCTGAGGGTTTAATGTACGGTTCGTCCTTTACTTCTACTCCATATTCCTTCAACAAATTATCAGTTTGTAGCATATAATCGGTAATAAAACATATATACTCCTCCGTCTTTCCGTCTTTAATTAGTGAGTTTTTAATCATATCCAGAACTGTTACTGGCATTTCTGGAGAAGCAACTGCTGTTAGCACGCTAGATAAACTTTTTATTGACTCCTTTTCTTGGTCGCCAATGTTGATATCTACAAAAACCTCACCATTATCATCAATAGAAAACATAATCGCAGACAGAATATTAGGTTCTTCCTGTACAGGAGCGGTTTCCTTCTTGTTAAACATTTTGAAGAATTTCATTTGCTGTGTTCTCCCAGCTAAATTTATTTGACCAGTTTTGAATTTGCTGAGTGTAATTATCTGATGATTCACAGAAAGTATTCATTGCCTTTGTGATATCTTCTTGTTTGATGGTGGCCCAGTTGCCCTGACCAAAGAACCATTTTCCATCAAAAGCAGGCTCTACCCCGTGACTTGGTATTAAAATAGCGTTATATTTATCAGCAAACTCTGTATGAGCAGAGTAATCAGTGGCGATAACTGGTCTGCCTACCGCCATCATTTCGAGAAGTTCGAGATTCCACCCCTCACCGCGAGAAGGGAACACGCCACAATCAACCTGTGACATTATATTATACACTTCTTGCTGTGTCTCAGCCCTTGGAATGATGCGTATATTAGGGTGATTATACAAATTTAGCCATTTATTATTTTCTTCTTGCGTATTGAAAGGATTGCTGCACATCATCCATAATTGACTGTTAGGATATTCTTTGAGATGCTCCTTGAAAGCGGTTGCAAGTAGATCATGTCCCTTTCTGACTTCCCACTTTCCACAATTAAAAAATACTGTGTGATTTCTATCAACACTCGGTGATCGCTTGAAGATAGTACTGTCAACACCAAGAGGAACAACGTGGACCCTATCTTCAAAAAGGTCGTGACCAACAGGCGTAGGGTACACATTAGTCAGCACAACGTCCTTCGCCCACTGAGAGCAAACAAGCAGTTCATCGCAAGCCATTAGATGATGCTTTTCTAAATCAGTAAAAGTGTCCAGTTCAAATATTGGAAAACCAATAAACTTACCCGATCCGATTCGCTCTGCCATCTGGTTTTGATGCCAGATCTTGACGCATGTTGCTTGAGGGTCGAACATCTGAGCGGTCTGTAAGCCTTTCTTTACCGCGTCAGCGTCCGCTTGGTTGGTTACTTGTGGTTGTCCAATCACGTGCAACGCAACGTCTGTGCGGGCTTGTAGGGCTTTCAGGATGTTCAATCCTGCGACTCCGTATCCAAGTTGATTGATTGGTGTTTGTAAGTTAATTCTCATTTTGTTGCCTCTCTTAAAAGTTCTTGCTCTGTAAGTTTTGGGTTTTGTGTGAGTAATGATTTTGTTTTAGACTTTGCTTCTGATGAGGTAAAGCCAATTGCTTTAAGTATATCGCAGTAGTCTTGTAGCTTTTGTTTATCTATTTCTGGTTTCTTTGGTGCTTTTTGTTTTGGCTTTGGCTCCATTGCTAGATTTGGTTCCATTACTAGATTTTTAATCTTTATACTTTCAGTAGGCTTAGGGAGCTTTGCTGAACTAATAAAGTATGGAACATGCTCTTCTAGATACTTGTCTTGATCAGTATCAGGAAAAAGATTTTCTGTGTCTGAGTCTAGCGTTACCCAGCACCAAATAAAATAAACAAGTATTAAAAGAAAAGTAATTGCTAGTGTTGTTATCATGCCTTTGTCTCCTTGCTAACATTATAGCATATGTATCGTCAAAGTCAAGTAATAACTTTAGTAAAAAGCAGAAAAAAGCCTCGCCATTGCTGACGAGGCTAGTTGCCGTAAAGTAGTTCACCGTATGAACAGCGTCGTGGGGGTGAAAGTATCTACTTTACACTGTCTTTCTGTTTAACAAAACAGATTCCCAACCTTTAATCTTTGGTTGATTCCTTGAGTTAAAGACATATAATCTTTTAACTTTCTCGTTTAGTAGGAAGTTTACAGTCTTGTTCCAAACACTTAATGGTGCTGGATTCCAGCTTACAGTGAAGTTTGGTTGCACGAAAGCGTAAATCGGTTTATCTTGGAAAGCAGTGGAGTAGGCTTCTAATTTACTTCTCACTAAAAACTCCCAAGCGAACCATTTCCAGTGTCTATTGTAGTTAGTATTGGGTATGTCGTAGCCCATATAAAACTCAGGGACAACTGCATCAATCTCAGGACTAAACCTATCAGATAGTATATTCAACTTTCTTAATAGCTCTCTTTCCTTTTGCTTGTACTCTTCTAATTTGTTATGCCAATACTGTACTGTTGCTTTACTTGCATATCTGTATTTCGGATTTAGTTTTGGAGTTGTGTACCAAGTGAATCGTCCAAGATTCAACCAAATTTGATACTCCATCGCTTGGAGATAAACTCCGTAAATAGCTACAGGTTTTCCTGCCGCTTTCATCATTCTTGCGATGTTGATGTACTCTTGAGTCCATCTATCCCACTCAGGATCTTCCGTTTTCCATATGTGGTTCATCTCTAAATCTAAAATAACATCTCTATACAAGTGGGGATGATTACCATCTCGCCACCAGCGTCGTTCGTGAGACAAATAATTCTTGTTAAAAACAGCGGGGTCGATACTGCTGTAATCGTAAGTCTCGCCATTCGGTCCCGGCTTGCGGTAAAAGTAATGGTTTGTTAAATGCCAATACTCATACAGGCTAGGATCTTGATCCAAGATAAAATCGTCTTTGAAGTGAACGTAAATATCAGTCATAATATGCACCCGAGGGTTGTGTACCAACTTATTTTATAAAACAAGTAAAAGGGAGGCATGGGCCTTTAACACCAACCCATCGCCTCCCGTGGGCGTCTCTCGATTGGGTTTTTTACCGAGGAAGGATGAGAGACGCGAAAATCTTTATTAGGCAGTGGGAATTGATCCCATAGACTCCATTTCTTCACGACTGCGAATCATGGCAGGATCGTAACCAAGCGAGATTTTGTCTGCCATGATAGCGGCACTCATTCTTGGTCGTCCTTCCTTGTCTTCGTATTCGTCAATCTTGAGTTCGCCTTCTACAGCGACAACTCGCCCTTTGACCAACATGTCGTTAAGCGTCTCGGCAGTTTTACCAAAACATAGAACATTGATAAACAGCGTGCTATCGTTTCGACGATTGTTTACAGCGAGACGAAACTTAGACATTGAGGTTCCTGCTTTTGTTGTACTCAGAACTGCGTCTTTAGTTAAACGTCCTGCTAAATGTGATGAATTAAAGTTCATAATTAAATCTCCAAGGCATTTCTAATTTTTCCACGAACAACCTGAGCATTACCGCGATTGGAAGATGCTGTAGTCGCATTATATACATGATTAACAAACTGGCTGTTCAAACCAATCGCTCGCCCAGCACGCTGCGTTTCACGTTTGTTTGTTCCGTAAACAGTACCAGTTTCACGCAATGCTACTGCGGTTACAGGATTTACTGTTTCTCCACGATACTCACCACGTTGGATTTGACCAGTGATAGAGCTACCATCAACATTAAAGTTGTAATACTGTGGTAGATCGCTCAAAGCCGAATAAAACTCATTACTTTCCATACTAAATCCTCTCTTACTAAATTAGGAAGTTACTGCTTCTAATGGACTCGCGGATTCTTGAACGCTTGCCGTATCAGCTTTAACATCTTCAATAGCCTGCTGCAAGAACTGTTGCATTTGGCTAATCTGTTGCTCAATTTGTGCTTTCTGTTCGGTCAACTGCTGAATTTGCTGCTGAACATTTACCAAGTGCATCTGAGCGTACTCTAACGATTTCATTTGAAACCTCCAAAAAAACTAAAAAACATTTGTTGCTTTGTTGTATACTATATTATAGTCTTGAAACCGACTTTTTGCAAGTTAATTCTGATAATTTTCTTAAAAAAGTAGAGCCGGTAGGATTTGCACCTACGTATCGCACTTTATGAGAGTGTTGCTTTACTCATCAGCCACGGCTCCATTCGATCTTATTGCATCGGATAATACAATATAGTATAAATAAAAACCGGGACGCACACACACGCCCCGGTGTGAAATTAACCGACTGGATCTACAACTGTGTCGGTGTCAATGACTTCGACGATGGTTGCAAAAACTGCCGATGGCGGAAGAGGTCTGGTCAAATCCTCAACCGTAAAGGTGTAAGACGCTGGATCACTGGTGTAAGTACCGTCAAATGCACTTACAGTGATCGTTACAGAGTTCTTCTCTGGAACTTCAAACATAACAGAATCAGCTTCAGCAGAAACAGTTTGCTCGAAAATACCCGAACCCAAAGTTTCATTCATAACAACAACAGTTTGGGAAACAACGTCTGCCGACACACTTGGCATCCACGTCGCTTCAACGCGAGCTACTTTCATATTCTTCTCCTTGTTAAAGTAAAAGTAGTTATCAGGATCTTTATCTACAGAGGTAACACCCCATAGTTTTAATCTACTGACAGGTTGTGGCTTGAAAAACCACCTAAATAATTGTAAGAACCACATAGTCCCTCCTCATTAAAATCCTCAAAATGCCTGTTTGGGTAGCAAGGGACAGGCAACCCCCGTGACAGCTACGCTGCCAGTGCAAAATTAGATTCTGCATTTACAAAATTGCTAGTTTTTTTACAAGGCCAACTAGCCCCTTGGGTTGCGTTTAATATTTCTTACGACCAGTCGATTCTAATTATGGCCCGTAATTTTTCAGTGGACCATATCGGATTTGCACCGATGTCCTGTGAAGTCTTCCATATTAACATTATACAACCATCAATACTGCAAGTACATTATATTATACACCACAAATTGTGAATGTCAACATTTATTATTCTTTATCTTTGAAATAATCTTTAATATGAGGAGGCATATTCTTTATTTTATCTTTACCAAGGTCTGTGATCTCGTAGTAAAATCTACCATCCTCGCCAATAAGTTGGTCTACAAGACCCTCTTTCATTAGCTTAATCAGTATATCTTCTACAGTTTTCCTAAGCATTGCCTCTTCTTCTTGTAAATCGGTTAGAAGGGCCGGTGGACCTTCTTTGTCTATCTCTAGACCTATGATGTCAAATCCTATCGTGGATTCGTCTGGAGTGCCGCTCACCTGATCTATTAACTGCTCCATCCAATAATTTGCATCTTCAAAGTCACTGTACAGGGCCACAGGCTCATAGGACTGACCATTTAACCAAGCATCCCAGTCATCATCAGATAGACCCGCCAAGCCCGTTGGGTTATCCCAGAAGTCATCATTGCTAAACTCTATTCCACTGGTATTAACAACCATGACAATTAAATACATTACATTATCATTATCCATCATTGATTCTTCTCCAAATAGCATCTAGTGTATGTTTGAAAGGCTCACCCTCAATGGTAGCAACCAAATCCCACATCTGTTGTGCGATCTCTCTGATTTCTAGCTGGGCATGTTCGCTGTTTCTTAGTTTGATAAAGTTGGCAAAACTTCTCATGTTGAACATTACATCAGCCTGAATCTGCGAGTTGTATGTCTTGAAGAATCGTGCCGACTCTTTTGCTCGTTTGCGTCCCAAAACTGGTTCAAGGTCTGCGATACACTGATGATAGAGGCTGTTGCCTAACTGTGTATAGCTTTCCAATGCTTCAATCCAAGTGCTGTTCCTTGTCTCGTGTATTCCACGAGGAACCAACGGAAGAACTTGTAGAACTC
>Ga0208767_1000885_pt1 | contig 24438 bp, 23 predicted proteins | sample VirMetDEL_Mar_21_FD_184514 | JGI IMG/M metagenome (GOLD analysis project Ga0208767, IMG submission 184514) | Aqueous microbial communities from the Delaware River and Bay under freshwater to marine salinity gradient to study organic matter... | ecosystem: Environmental > Aquatic > Marine >... | reverse complement strand
TTCCAATAGAGCCTGCTACTATAGCTGTTGAACCTATACTATTCGCTGCAACATGAGAACTATTAATAGCTCCTGCTACTATAGCTGTTGACCCAATACTGTTTGCTGATACATGAGATGAATCAATAGCTCCTGCTATAATGTTTGCTGTACCAATGCTATTTACTGCCATTTCTGAGCTTCCAATAGTACCTGCTATTATAGCTGCTGAACCTATACTATTCGCTGCAACATGAGAACTATTAATAGCTCCTGCTACTATAGCTGTTGACCCAATACTATTTGCAGAGATATGAGATGAATCAATTGCATCTGATATAATATTTGCTGTGCCGATACTATTTGCTGCCATTTCCGAACTTCCAATAACGCCTGCGACTATTGCTGCTGAAGTTATGGAGTTTGCTTTTATTTGAGCAGTATCTACAGCATTTCCTGCTATCAAGTCTCCTGTGATTGCATTTGATACAATTTCTGAAGTGTTTACAGAATTAAAAGATATTTGTGCATTTGTAATTGCATTTGATACAATTTCGGAAGTATTTACTGCATTAGCTGCTATTTTTGCATTTGTAATTGCATCCGCGGCTATTTGTAAAGTTTTTACTGCTCCTGTTAATAGTTGCGCGGTATCTACAGCATTGCCTGCTATTTTAGTATTTATAACAATGTTATCTGCTAATTTAGCGGCAGCGTCTACTGCTCCACTAGATAGTATAATACCGTTTACAGTGTTTGCTGCTATTTGAGTACCGCCTACAGAATTTCCTGCTATAATTGTTCCATTTACAGAGTTTGCTGATATTTCTGAACTTCCTATTGCGTTAGCTGATATTTCTATTCCTGAGATAGAGTTAGCAGCAATAGCTGATGTACCCACTGAGTTTGCAGCTAATTCTACTGCTGTAATAGAGTTTGCTGTAACTGTAAATGCTTGTACTGCATCTGCTGTTAATTGTGCTGCTGTAATACTATTTGCTTGAATAGCAACTGTCCCAATTGCGTTAGATGCTATTTCATTACTTGTAATGGAATCTGCTTGAATAGCAACTGTTCCAATACTGTTTGCTCCTATTTCATTACTTGTAATGGAACCTGCTTGAATAGCAACTGTTCCAATACTATTTGCTGCTATTTCAGAGTCTCCAATTGCATTTGCTGCTATAGCTACACTTCCAATACTATTTGCAGCTATATGAGAACTATCTATTTCTCCTGCTATAATATTTGCAGCTCCAATGCTATTTGCTGATATATGTGAATTATTTATAGAGCCTGCAACTATAGCTGCAGCTCCTATTGAATTTGCTTCAATATGAATAGATTGTACAGCATTACCACTTAACTGTGTGCTTGTAATAGTATTTCCTGCAATTTCTAATGCGTCTTCAATTCTTTGCTTATTAGTAAATGGTGTATAACTATATGTACTTCCTGATAAACTTACTTCACCAATAATAGTATCTTTCATTCTATCGAATGGAAGATTTTGTTTGAATGTGTTTGCACCACTATAAGACCTAGTTGGGCTAGCGTCAAGAGTTAGAACAGTATCACTTGTAATGTCCATAATTCTTCCCATGAAACGAGTAGTTCCCGCATCATCAAGAATCATTATATCTCCCTCTACATAATCAGTTGTAAAAGTAGTGCTTGAACCTGTTACTTCTGGTTCTCCTGCTGTAGTTGTAATTGTACCGTTTGCTTGGCTAATGTCATTATTAGATTGTCCTAATCTTGCTAAATACTGATAATTTACTGTAAATCCATCTGCATCTTCTGTAGATTCTGTTACAAGTTTTATAGGTCTCAATGGGTCACTTCTTACAGTTCCTCTAGCAGTATTTCCATCGTAATCAAACATTAAGTAAGCATTATCGCCATCGGACATATCTGGGAATGTTTGTTCTGTATATGCTGTATTTCCTGAATTTACAATTACAGAACTAACACCGTTTGGTGGACTAAATACATAAGTGCTATTTGCAAAAGTAACAGTACCATTTGAACTATTGATAGTAGGAACAGTAGTTAGTATCCCACCTTTTTGAATTGCACCATTAAGTCCTGCATTTATTGTACCTGCTCCGAATATCGTAAATAGTGCTTCATTGAACACGCATAGTTTTTGTACCCAACCAGAAGTCTGACCGTTAGTTGCTACTGTTTGAACACGAAGAATGTAGTTTCCTGGAACTACTTGATTAATTGTAAAGTCTGTTTTATTGTTTGAGTTTATTCGTACTGTCGTAAATTCTCTATTTGCATCCACTTCATTATTTGGACTTATAATATTATGCTGTATATTATATCCTGCTAAATGTTCATAAACATCATCTAAAACATTGCCCTCGGAGTCTGTTCTGCTAGTTTTAGGATGAGCCCAGTTTATAACTACTGAGTAATCGTTTATTGTATCTCCCTCTCCTACTTGGTCACCGCCTTCTGCACTTCCTGGAACAATAGTTGAACTTACAGATCTAGGTACTGGAATTTGGTCTGTTCTTTTTGGAGTTTGGGCAATATCTGCATAAGTTGGAATTACCCAACCTCTGTCTACTGCATCATATTTTTCTACATGATACTCTGCAGCATTAATACTGTATATCATTTTATCATCTGGGCTTACAGATGTAATAATATATTGTTTAGTAGAGCCTGATACATCTCCTCCTTCTACTTGGTCTCCTGTAACTGTAAAAATAACTTCTCCATTTGGAGCTGCACTAAATGCACTAGATACTGTTACAGAAGTTGCATTAAAGGAAGAAATAGTTTGAGTTTCGATTCTTACATCATCTGACCAAACTGTTTGAACTACATTACCTGCATCATCTTTTAAATTAGAAGCTTTTGCATGAGTATCGATAGCATTACCATCTTCATCAAAGAGTACTACATCTCCTGTTTGATATGTTACTGAATTAATAGTAGCTAAAGGTTGTGCTATGTAACAACCTCCACTTGGAAATATTAAATTTAATTTAAAGGTATCGTCATTATTTAGATAGCTAGTTATATCTCTATCTGTTTTAATTACTGTTGAAGAAGATGCGGAAGATGTTGTAACTCTTCCACTTGCAGTTATATTTGTTAAGTCTGAATCTTGAACAGATATCACATCACCTGGTTTTAGCATAGCGCCATTAAGTCCAGTTGAAAAACTAACTACTTCTTGTTCTAACTTTTCTGTATAAAGTTGATATTTACCATGTCTTATAGCTTGTCCTTGTGAAGTACATCCATAAGCAGTAACATCTTTTCTTCTTATTTTTCCTGTTCTAGCTATTTCATCATGGTCTTCGACTACTTCTACAGCTTGTTTATATCCATTATCTGGGTCATTCCAAGTTACTGCTATTTGATTGTGCTTAAAACGACCTGCAGTTCCAGAATATCCAAACTGACCTTCTATAACATTTGATTTGTTAAAAGCATATACAGGGCCTTTTTGTATATTTGAACCTAAAGTTACTTGTCCATTGTACCATACTAACATAGAACGCACCATAGATGCTAAGTTTTTTAACATCTTGATAGCATTTGTTGACTTAGAAATATATAAATTACAAGTAAATCTTGGTTCTGTTCCACCCTTTCCGTCTGGTACTAATTCATCACAGTATTTTGCTAATTGGAATAATGTATATTTATCTATTTGTGAAAAATCAAAATCTTCATCAAGGTATTTACCTAGTCCGTATCTTTGATTAGTCAGCAAGTCATAAAATACCCATATAGGATTACTACAATAAACTGATTCATAATTAGGGTCTGTTGGGTCTGTAAAAACTTTTTTATCGCCTCTAAAATTACCATCCCAATCTTGGACTGTTCCCGTATCGGCTCCAGTAATAACATTACGAGTATACGAAGCTACAGTAGCTCTTACTCCTGTAAGTGGATTTATTGCATCAAAAGGAAAATAGTTCGTAGGAACTTTTACTTTCATTCCACGAATTTCATATCCTCTTTTTGGTATTTGTTGGAAATCTTCAGCGTCAACTACTATAGCTGCATAGGCAGAATAAGGATATGTTAATTTATCTGTAATAATATTTTCAATCTGTTTTATTACACCAGCATTTGTTTGTTGCCATGAATTTTCTTTTTGATTAACTGCTGAAATTCTTTCAAATTTTAATCTATAAGCATCAAAAGGTTGATATTGACTGATATCTATAGTGAAAACTTGATTAAAAGGTTGTTTTGATTTTGCTGTTATTTTACCATTTGAGTAACCTCTAGGTTCACCGTTTGCTTTATAATTTGCTCTACCACTTACATTTGCTCTACCAACTTTTACAACATCTGTATAAGTGCTTCCTCCATCTCTTGAATACCCAAAAGTAATTCTATATTCTGCAAAACCGTTACCGAGTCTGCCATTTTCTTTTTGAGAAATCATAGAATTAAAAGCAATTGTTGCTTTTAATGTATCTACTTCTCCTGGGTTACCCACTCCCATTTCACTAGATGTTACTATAAGCGCATTTCCTGTATAGTCTTGGTGACCGCCACTAAAATCAAAGTTATTTCCACCACCAGTTGGGCCTGGATAACCAGTTCCTGCTGTAGTGCCTAAATTACCTCCAGAAACTTGAAAAGCTACAGAAGCACTACCAATACCTTTCGGAGTTGGCATATACTCTTGTTCTCTTTCTCCTGTTCTGAATCCATAACCAAAGTTTTGATAGTTATAAACAGGTTGTTGATGTGGATTGTATGTTGGACTAGAAAGTATTGCTGTTACATTAGAACTATCTAGTCCTCCAGCTGTAATAGTAGCAGTATTTCCACTAAAACTAGAAACATTAGCTACATAATCCATATAGATTGCTGTATTTGAAATAGTAGTCATTGGAGTAGTGTCTACTCGTATTGCTGAAGTATTAATAAACTCTGTTACTCCTGCAACAAGTTGTCCACCATTTTTTCCTGCACCATCAATTCTTACTAGAGGTTCCATCCCTGACACATTTCCTGTGTATTCATCTGAACTTGCAAAGGCTATATTAGAAGTGTTGGAAGAAATTATTATGTTATTTCCTGCTACAGTATTGATTGAGTTTGTTGACCTTTTTTTGCCCCCTGTTATAAGAACTTGTCTAATACCATCTGAAGTTGACGCACCCCCAAACATATTTTGAGAATTATTGTCAGTAACAACTCCTGTAGAAGCTACATAATTTACATCATAAGAAATTTGTGGGGATATTTTATTTTTATTTACTGTATTTGCTACAGGATTATCATTTAATCGAATACTGGCAACACCATCTACAAGACCTTCAATTGGGCCTTCTGATAGTACATCATAGATTACTGCGGTTTGCGCACGAGTACCTGCTACTCTAACTCCATTAGTATCTTCGGATGAGGTTGCTGATGTTGTTCCTTCTGCTATTGCCATATTTATTCCTTACGCTAACTTAACATTAACATTATTCGCTGGTTGTGATACTGAACTACCTCCACCACCTTCTGAGGTGGATATGTATCCAGTAGTATTATTTGTTCCTTTTCCTACGAAAGTATATCCTTCGTTTCCTCTTATTCTGTAATCTGTAAATCCAAAGTTTACAACTGCTCCCCCTACTTCCAATCTGCCATATGCTATTGGAACAGGTATACCAGATTTTGTATTATTAATGGGGCCGTTGAACATTGTTGATTTTTCTTCATCTAGTTCGTCGGGGTCATCTGTTGTTAATCCAATAATTCCTGCAAGTGCTAAATTTAAACCAACTGTAAACATAGCTGCTGCTATCTGTGTTGCAAATTGGCCACTAGGGTCTATAAAAAATGAACCTATCATTAATGCAACACCTATAATTATTTTAACAATATCACTACCTCCACTACCTGCAGGTATAGGAGATATTATAATATCATCTTTTCCTAATTGCACTCCAACTGTGTCCATATCTAAGAAGTCTTCTCCTTTCTGTACTGTAAAATTTACACCATTTTCTGTGCAATCCATAAGATAAGTACGAAGTCCTCCTTTCATAGTATCTATAGCGTGCATAGCTTCTTGAACTGTCTTACAGTTCAATCTATGTACTTCTCCGAATAGTTCTCCCATTCTTCCTTTTAGATATATGTTTCTTGTCATGGTTGATAAATCTCGTATTGTTTGTCAGGGTAGGAAACGATTAAATACGGTATTCCTACCTCGCGACATTGTATTTTGTCGACTTCGCTTGGGCGACAATCTTGGTTATAGTGACTATGGACTATATATTTTATTTTTGAAATGAGTTGATATTTTACGAAAGTTTTTGGGTCAATCATAAAGTCATTTTCATTTTCGGAAATATTTTCAAGTGGAATATATTTTTCATTATTTCCATCTTGTACAACAAGTCCGCAACATTCTCTTGGTGCTTCCCTACCAGCGTGTTCATATATTTCCTGCATCATGAGAACGCCTTCGCTGCTGGAAACCCTCCAAACGGAAGAGTGGCTTGTGTATTAGTCTTTGCTTTTCCTGTTGAAGTTGCAGTTCCCGAATTGATTGGTGTCCAACCAAATCGTTTTTTACATCCTTCAGTTCGTTTACTACAGCCATCTCCTCTTTCCCAATATTCACTTGCTGTAGGGGCTACACTTACGCTTGCTGCTTTCACTTTCCATAATATAGTTTTATTGTAAGTAGCAGATGAAGATACATTGTCAGTAAATTTAACATAATCATTGTGTCTATCATCACTATATGCAAAATATTCAGTTCCATGTGAGTATGTAGTATAAACTCGAACTCTATTAAAGTTAGAGTTAGTATCACTTGGAGTTCCTGGTGCAGACTGGTTTGCAATTGCTTGCCAATAATTTGTTACTGTTGCACTAGAAGTAGTACCATTTGCATGATACTTGGTTAAAGTACTTGTTGTGCTGTAATAACTGTCTGCAGTTACAGCTCCTGAAGAATATGCTGTAAAACTTGTATTACTAGGTATAATATACTCATCGTCTGTATTTACATAGATATTAGTATATGTTGTACCGTTAGCTTCTCCAGCGATTCCAAAAGTTTTTGAGCCTTCTAAATGCCAAGTACATCCGCTTTGTGCTCTTTTATATTCAGGAACATGGTCTCCCGCTCCTTGATATATAAAAGGACATCTATCAGGTAAAACATTTCTGGCTGGTATCATTATATTTTCTAAATCAAAAGGTGCTACACATTCTATAGTAATTGATTGTTTTGTTCTACTTTTAATTCTATCGATTGTATATACATCTCTTGAAAATTCTACTGGCGGACTTGCATCTCCACTTTCTCCATAAAGATACTTTTTAAGAGTTGTTCTACGAATAAATTTTAATCCTAAAAAGGTTTGATAATTAATAGTACCAATAGCTGCTGAAAACGCAGTAGTAGCATTTGCTATGGTTACTGTAGGTCTTGCTATTGCTCCATCGTTTTTATATTCTATACCTTTTACTTGTGCAGGTATAGCTGTATAAGTATTTATTTGAGAATTATTAGAATAATCTCTCATTTGAATAGTAGTTAAATCATCATCAAGACCAGACATAAAATATATAAAACTACCCGCAGAGTATTCTAGTTCATATAACTGGACTATCTCTGAGCCAGGGTCAAGTTTTTGTAAGTCTTTTGTTATTAGATTTTCTGCCATTATGCTTCGTAAACCCTTACAAATGTTGCTGTACAAGTATAGTAATCATCATAATCCCATTTTTGGTCAAATTCTTTTACATAAACTTTTACTGTTTCTTCATTTCCACTTGCATTTGTATCTGCAAAAGTAAAATTAAAAGCAGTTACACCATTAGTGCTTTCAAAAAATCCAATGATATCATCTATTTCTGCTTTTGGTCTAGTTGCAAAGCCTACACTAAACTCTTGTTTTAAATTATTTATACCATTTGCAACTCTTTGTTCATAACCATCGCCAAATTCAGCTCTAAAAATAACTGGACTATTTTTTCTAGACATACCCTTATCAGGTATTATTGTTCTATTTCCGTATGTTGCTCCTGTGCTAAACCCTAACGCCATCTTAACCTCCTAGTATTCCACCTGGTCTCATTTGTTTTTCTAACTCGTTTTGTACTGCTGCATTAATTACTGCTCCTAATTCTGCGGCTCCATCTGCAGTTACATCAGCACTTGCTCCACTATCATCAATATTAACGTTAATAGTTGTATTGTTTGTAGACATTTTTCCTTTGCCCATTTCAACAGGAATAGCTTTTCCATTTGGTAAAGGAACTACTGCTTCTGTACCATGAAGAACTGCACCATAACCAGAGTTTGGCCCTGTTGAAACTCCACCGTCTGCATAAGAACGATAACCTGGAGCACTCATTATTCCACCTTGTCTACCTGCTGGGCCAAAGAAGAAGGTTTTAAGTATATTTAGTGGGCCGCCTCCTCCACCTTGTAGTGGGTCAAATGCCATTTTTGCTCTTTCATACATGGCGATAAGTAATTGAATCTGTGCTACTTTTGCCATAATTTTTGCAGTCTTTTCTTCTTCACCTGTAAGTGCGCCCATCATTCCAATAACACCTGAAAACTGATTTAGATTTTTACTAAATTTATCCATAGTGTAATCTTCTTTTTCTCCGCCGATTTTGTTATTATCAGTATCTTCTCCACTAAGTCTGTCAATATCTAATCCAAGTGATTGTTTTATTTTTCCTGCTAAATTAGGAGACGATATAAAAGTTTCTCCTGTATCTGGATTAAATATTACTTGAGTTCCATTTGGGTCAGCTGTTCCCATATTGTTCAAAGCTGTCATGTTGAATCCATTTTGGAAATCTTGTGCGGGCCCTAAAGTAGTTGGTAAATTAATAAGACTAGGGTCTACTGGAGTAGCATTAGGGTCTGATGCAGGTTTTGTATATATTCCTGCTCTTTTTAATTGTAAATTTTGAGTAACTTTTAAATCCTCATTGGCATCTATTAGTTTATCTCTTGTTTCAATTGCAAGAGTTTTATTATTTTCAAGGAACTTTTCATATTCTTTCAAATAATTCCCTTTTAGATTTTCTTGCGCCTGTATGTTTCTTGTTAACTGGTCTTGTGTTTCTTTGAGTAAATCATTAAAAGTTTTTGCTGGAATGATTTTAGTTTGGTATGTACTAGCATCATACTCTGTCTGTTGCGGAACAGCTATATTATTACCTGCATTAGGGCCAGATTTTATCATGCTTTGAATAGAGGCTATTTTATCTCTAAGGTCTCTTTCGTTCTGTCCTAATGTTTCAAATCGTGCTTGTTCTTTTACTCCTCTATTTCTAAACTCAAAATCTATTGCTTCTTTTTTAAAGTCTTCGGTTTTCATAAACTGAAGAATACCTGCAGCAGTAGTTTTCATTTGAGCTTGGTCAATTTTTTTCTGTGTTTTAGCTATTTCTGCACCTGTTGAAGCGGCGTCTGCTTTTGCAATAGCGGCATTTAATCTTTTCTGTTCTTCAAATATACTATTTAGAGTTGCATTTTCTCCTTTTAATACTTCTCCATGAAATATTGCACCATTTTCGATAGCTTCTTTTACTTCTTCTGCATGTTTATTTCCTGCAAGTGCGATTTCTTCTCCTATTGAAACAGGTTTTAATCCATCGGGGATTATATCTTCTATAAACTGTTCTGATAAAAACTGTCCAATTGCATCAGTCATTGTTTTAGTAAAGTTTGTACCTATTTTTTCAAAACCACTACTATCTCCTCTCATAGCTGCTCCAATGGCTTGTCCTAAGTCTTTTTCTAAATTTCCGTAAATTGTGTTAACGGTCATTGCCATCTGGTCAGCTCTTTTCTTTTCTAAATCATATAATTTTTCTGCTTTTACAATCATATCAACTTGTAAATCTCTTTGTTGTAAAAGTGCAGTTAGTTTTGCATCATCGCCACTTAACTCAGCTGTTTTAATTTGTAGTTGAAGGTTATTTAATTTTTGTATTTCTTTTTCTACCTCAAGTTGTGCCTTTCTAACTCCTAGTTGTCTTCTTGAAGTATTATCTCCCGCAAAAGTTGTGAGTACAGCATTATCAACATCTAGTTGTAGTTGTTTTTTAGTTAATTTATTTGCATTTTCTTGCATTATAGTAAAGATTTCTAATTGATTACCAACTCTTTTTAGATGTAATTCATAATCTCTACCTTCATTTACTAAATCTCTGTATGCTCTTTGTTGTGTATTTAATAGCTCTATTATGTCTTGATAAGGAACTTTTGGTAATGATTGAGTCAATCTATTTTGTGCTTTTATTAACTCTCCTGATGTTTGGTTTAAAGTTTCTTGTGCAGCTTTTACAGTTAAAATACTATCACTTAATGCTTTCAACTTTTTCCTACTAGACTCGCTAAGGTTTCCTGTTTCTTGTAATTCTTTAGCAAATCCATCAAATGCAGGATTTATGTCTCTTAAGTTTTGAAAAGTAAATACTAATTCTTTTTGAAATTTTGCAAAACCTTCTGAATTTAAATCAGCTTGCTCTCTTAATTGATCTAAAGCTGTAATTCTTGAATCTAAATCAGCACTTTCTAAAGCATTTCCTGAGAATATATCAGTTTCTGAGCCTGTATCTAGTAACCCTTTTCTGCTGACTTGTGCCATTTTCATTAGTTCTTCATTTATTCTTTCTAAAGAGTTTGTTTGTGTTTTTAATTTTTCATTAAATTTTTCTGTTCTCTCTATAAGGTCTTTTCTGGCAAAGTTATATAGTGCCTTTCCTAGCATAAAGACTATAGAACCAATTGCTGCAATTGCTCCTAGTACTCCTATGAATCTTAAAACTGCTGAAGTCATTCTACTAAAGAAGTTGCCTACTCCTTCTGCCATTGTTCCAACTTGTTCTTTAAATATATCTAGTGTAACTCCTGCTTGTTGTAAAGATACTCTCATGGTTTTTGTCATTACACCACCATTCTTTTTCATATCTTGAATTATTTTTGTGACTTTCTTATTTTGTGCGTCGGACATCTTACTAAAGATTCCTACATTTCTTTTTTGTTGTGAAAGTAAATTACCTATTTGCTGTCCTGATAATTTTTTACCTGATTTTAAATCTTGTCCAACTTGTCCACCAAACATTAGACCTTGTGTATTTAACTCTCCCATAAGATTTTGTTGAGCAATAGGAGTATTTGCTAGTCTAAGTTTTGATTCACGAAGTTCTTCTTGTTTTAATCTTAGTCTGTCTAATCTTGCTTCATAATCTGCTGCCTGGGCTGCCTGGGCTGCTCGTAATTCATGTGTTGCTGGTATGACTGACTTTAAAATACCTCCCGCAAAACCAATAATTGCAAATGTAAGAACATCAATATTCTTTTTACCAAAATCAGCTATGTTTTCTGCAACAAACGCTATAAAAGGTCTCATCTTATCAATTGCTTCTTCAAAAGCTACTCCTAATTGACTAATAGAGTTAGCTTGTGGTTCCATAATAGCATTGATTTTACCAAACTTAGTTTCAGCTTGGTCAAGTACTTCGTTTACAACTGCTTGGGATTTTTGATAAATAGACAACTGGTTTTTGTTTAGACCGAGAGCAGCCGCATATTTAGTCGTTGCTTCTTCTAGTCTTAATACGATACCAAGTTCGTCCAATAGTTCTGGTTCAGCTTTGGTAACACCTCTTACCAATCTGTTAAATGAGTCTGTTACATCTCGACCGAGTGCAACCGATACTGTGAAAGCGGCTTCTGATAGTTCTTTTAACTGTCCTGCCGAAAGTCCTGCTGCTCTACCAATAGCACCTGCTTGTGCAGCATCACGGAAATTAATCATTCCACGAGTAGCTGTCTGCAAGTCTCTTGCTAAACTAATATAAGCAACACCTGTAGCCGCCGCAAAGGCTAATTGTCCTTCTTTTAATACACGAAAGTCTGCGGATGATTTGAGAAACCTAAAAACTGCGTCTAAGGCAAATAAGTTCGCTGCTAGAGTAGCATATGCGGGAACGAGACCACCTGTGATCCCTTGTGACATTTTTGAGAAGTTTTTAGAAGCACCAGAAGAAGCCCTTGCAGCTCCTTTTAGTTGCCTATCAGTGGAATGAGCAGACTTACCAAGTTTACCAACCCCTTTCTCGGCCTTCTTACTCTCATTAATTATGTCTTTTAAATCGGCCTTACCCTCTATATGAACGGTACCGCCGTCGTATTTCTTTCCTGCCATTTATCGCCTTTTAGCCTTATTCTCAGCTGCCTTTTGTCTTTGAGACTGTTTTTGATTTATATGATTTGAGTTTCTGTCATCAATTGCTTTTAACATCATAACAACAGTTCTTTTGTCTTCTATTTCAAATACATCCAATAAAGTACCAAGAGCTGACCAATCTTTTCCTAAAAACATTCCACTCATACCATCCCAACGGTCTGGTAAACACGAATGTATTAAAAATGCCTCCTGAACTTCTGAAGGAAAATCCTCCATACCAGGTGGCATTTTTTCGGGGTCAGGCTCTTGACCTAACTGTTCGCATACATTTAGATACTTTGCTAAATCGATTTGGTCAGAAAAGTTTTTATCTAAAAGAGCAAGTATTAATTCTACTTGCTCTTCGTAAAATTTTCTAACTCTCCGACAGTTTCGGAAACCCAGTTATCGAAGTCTCCAGAGTTTTTCATAAGTAACTCTGCATTTTCATGAGTGTAGTCAAGTTCGTCTTCAGGGTCTAAGTTGCTTGTATCTACTAATAGAAGCTCTTCTAAGTACTTATACTTTAAGCCTTTCCAGCCTTTAATAATTGATTTGCAGTATTCAACTAAGAATTTATCATTATCAAGCTGTTCTTCATATGCCCTAGTTTTTTTGTTTAAAACTTGTTTTACACTTCTGTTTCTTAATTTGAGTAATTCCTCTCTTGCAAGGTAAGTTAGTTTTACTTCGAAACCTTCTAATCCTGGCATTTCTATAGAAACAGTTTTGCTTGGAGTTAATAAACTCTTCAGTGATACTGGTGTTTTCTTTTCTTCTGTCATAATTTTCCTTTAAAGTGGGAGGGCATTTCACCCTCCCGAGTTTAATTAGTTTTAGCTAGCTGCGTAAGTTACTTTAACTTCGTTTGTCGCATTAGCCTCAGTAGCTGATGTTAAGTCTGTTGCTAAACCGTGGAAGTTTACATCAACGGAAATTACATCCTCTATACTGTGAGATGGTAATTCCAAATGCGCTTTTGGAACATGAACATTAATGTGGTTGCTTTCGCCTTGACCACCAATGCTAAATTTCAAATCAAATGCATTTGTAATAATCTCTCTTGACTCTTGTAAGTCTTCAAATAGTTCTGCTGAACCACCTGTTGCGTCATTTAAGTAACAAGTAAAGTTTCCAGAAACTGATCTTGTACCCATGACATGGCCTAATGGCTGGTTAACACTACCGAGTGTTTCAGGTGTTAAATATGTAAGGTTGTTTTCAATGGTAATATTACCACCAGTTAAGGTAATACCACTAAATGTGTTATTACTTGTACCTAACATAGAACCTGTTTTTACTCCTGTAGTATTAGCTGCATCATAAACCATTGTTAAGTTTGTAAGTTTTTGTCTTACATAGTTTGATGTAGAACTTATACCTTCATTAATCAAACCTAATGCTGTCGTACCAGATGCTGCAGTGTTCAATGCTGAACCTTCTCCAGAACCGATATCTTCTTCAATTTTTTGTCCTTGACCTGACCATGCAACAGTAGCAATACCGTCAATGTCAAAATCAATTGAAGCCGAACCTATTGAACAGTTAGCCAGTTTGTAAACGGTAACACCGTCTGTTCCTGACGCAAATTCAGTAGTATCAGTATCTTTTGAAGCTCCTAATACAAAGTATAAATCAAATACACCTAAAGTTACTTGGTTTGACTTTGCAAAATTGAACTCTTTTGGCTCATAAACAGCAGCACCGTTAGCAAAGTCTAGAGTTGCACTTTCAAATACACCTGTTGCCTTGTCATAACTTGTTGCTACTTGAGTTCCACCTGGAGCAGACATAGCTGACCATAGAGGTCCTTCTACTGCAAATACTTTTGCGTTACCTGCGTGCTGGTTGGAAACAGCAGCATTGCTACTTCCTGACACAGTTGGTCGCATATAAGTACTAAAACTCCATTCAGCTGGTGCATAAGAGTCAGTAAACATTGCTCTTCCTCTTTTACTATAGCCTGTAGAATTAGCAGCTTCATTTAAAGTTACCTCTGAAGTATTAGTTCCTTGGCTAAAAGAAAATCCGTCTAGTACAGGGATCTCAAACAGAGCTGTATTAGCTGTGGTTCCATCATAGCTGTGGGTCATAAATACTTTGGTATCTCTACTAAAGAAAAATGCCATTTTATTCTCCTATTTTAATATCGAATCTCGACTACGACTTCGCCGACGCCGAGTGGTTCGAGTACTCCTTCATCTGTATCTACAGAAATGATATTTGTCTGTACTGTAGACTGAGATGCTCCTGTTGAATCATAGTAAGTTAAGGGATCTTTATCCTCTACTATAGTTTCAACATCTTCTAACAATTCTTCGAGTGCTTCAATGACATCATTATCATCTGACACATAACATCGAATTGTAATTCTTAAAAATCTAAACCTAAACCCGCCACCATCATATTCACGAGTTTCTGCTCCCGCTCCTACATGTATTGTAGGAAATTCTGATACTTCATCCCAAAATTTTAGTCTTCTTTCTACATTTGCGATTGAAGTTCTAAAAGGTGGAGTACCATTAATTTGTTCCAGTTCTTTCGCTAAGGCTTCTACTATGGCTCGGCGACGCGTGGTATGTTTCCTTGCTGTTGTCGAATCCATTATACTCTCCTTGTGGAAAGGAATTTATTTCCTAATATTCCTTGTGCGATTTCTCTAATACTTTCCCCTATTATTTTTCTTGGGTCTCTATAAGTGCTTCCTTGTGCAAACCCTGGTTCAAAAGTTTGGTAAGGGTACTTCATATAAGTATATTGTACTTCAGTCCCCCCTCTTGGCCCCATTGTAACATTCTCTACTTCGGCACTATTTGCAAATCTGCCTGTTCTATAATTTAGTGCAGGACTTGTCATTTTACTTGCTACTACTTTTGGTAGTGCTTTATTAATAAGTGTTGCTAAAGCTAGTGGATTTTCTCCTACGGCACTATCAACTCTACTTCTATAAGGCTGTGATCCAAATGATGCTAATCCTACTCTTGCAGCTCTACTTTTTTTCGTAGTTTGTTTAACACTTCCTTTTTCTTTTAAACTTCCTGAAGTTTTAGTACTTCTTAAAGCTTCTTGGTACGCTTTTACTAAGTTTTTATTTGCAGTGATTCTCATATCAAGACCACCACTTTTTGTTATTCCTTTTTTCCTTTTATCAAGTTTTCCACTTTTTGTTAGTTTATCCATGATAAGATGAGGAGCTACATTACTTATGTCAGCAACGATACTAGGTGACCCTTCCAACATTGCAAAGTCTAAGGCTAACTGCTTTCCTAATTTTTCTGCTAATTCTTTATCGTGCTTTTTTAAGAAGGCTTCTATACCGCTTTTATCATACTTCGCCATAGCAGGGTTGTATCCACCTACCTCTACATTTACAGTCAATTTTCTATTTATTCCACCCTTTGAGTTTCTTAAATAGGATAGTTTATATTCTTTTTCTAGTATTTCTTCGTACTCTTTAAAAAGTCTTTCTCCTACTGCAGTTCTTGTAATGCTATTTTTTTCTTTGTTCATTATGCTTTTAACAGCACCATCCATTTTTGTAGCATATGTTACTGCAGCTACTGTTGTAGAAGTTCCTTTGTAGGTTTTAACTACTGCATTTCCTTCTGCATCTAACTTTGTTTTACCATGAGTAATTTGTCTACCTCGTCCTCTAAATGCAAAGTTATACTTACTTCTATCTTTACCAGTTGTAAAAGATTTGTAACCTCCATGACCGCTTACTGCATCAATATAGTTTTGTAAAGCGATTTTCATAACTTCATACATATAAAAGTAGTTTGCAGTTGAAATTATTTTTGTTAAAATCATTTCATTTTCTCCACTAGTTCGTTTAATAACTTTTTTACTAGTGTATCTTGCAAAATATCCTCGAGTTAAGGTTACTTTCAATCCATCAGACCCCTGCTTTGTATATCTGACAAAAGCTTTACTTTTATTTGGTGTAAGTGGTTTTCCGTCAAGAAGACCACCGTCTCCTAGTGCAGAAGTAACGTTCTCGTTCTTTTCTGCATTTTTTATTGCTTGTCTATATAAGTTACCTGCAATTCCTGTACTTCCATCTCTTAAAAGTGCTTTTACTGTAGCTTTTGCTATAGCACTATCCCAGGGTAAATTAGCTGGAGCTGTCTCATCAGGAGTTCTACTAATGTTTCCTTTATCTCTATTCATTTTTCTTACAATTTTTTGCATTGTACTTACAAATAAAGGATTCAAGTCTGACTCCTTTACAAATAAAGAATGAACATTTTCTTTAGCCATTAAGTCACGAGTGTCTTTTATTTCTTTAGCATTTAAAGCTTTGAATAATTCCTCTCTTAAACTTTTTATCATATAACGACTCTATACAAATCCAGTACTCTTTTGATATGGTCTGGAAAATCTGAGGAAGTTCTTATACCAGAAGTTCCTTGATTCTGTATATTTGCGCCACCTAAAGTTCTTCTTTCTTTGTGTTCGTCTTTCATGTAGTAATTTACTAAATCAAATAGTGCTAATTGTAAGTCTTTCGGAGTAGAGGCATATCCAGCGGTATATGTTACTTTGACCGCACCAACACCCTTTGCAAAAGATGTGGGATTACCGTCTTTCGTCGTTCTTATAACTGCATCTGATTCAGTATCTACAAAGTACTCATAATTACCTGTAGTTAAAGTTGTATAGTCTCCCGAGTAAGATGTTCGCTCTTGCACTGCACTGACCGCAACTAACGGACTTTCACTCATAATTATGGTGGTAGTGTAGTTATCATCAATGCTAAAAGTTTCAGTTTTACTGGTAAGATAAAAATCTATAAAAGATATGCCACAATATTTTTTAACTAAGTCAGAAACTTGGGGAACTATTACTGCAAGACGATCGTCGTCCTTCTCGCCTCTGAGCCCTTCCGCGTCTTTGTATTCTGCTACTGTTATTAAATCTGCCATATCTTAAAAAGTGGTGGGTTTAAGGAAACCCACCAAAACCATCGTAGTATTAAGCAGAAGCTTTATACATTTGTGCCCATTTTGAAGTTGCACCATCAATTAAATCGATGAAACCAAGTCTTTGTGAAGCCACAAGGACTCTTCTTTGGTTAGCTACTTCGTAGTCTGACTCAATTGTAACACCTCTTAATCTTGGCATTACATAGTTTCTTGGGTATACTGCAATAGCGTTGAACTTAGCAGCGGCTTTAGTTGCGAACTCGTCACACATTAGTACTCTTGAACCGAATACTTGGCCGATTTCACCATTTAGCTTAGTAGCCATGTCGCCAACTAGGTTAGCATCTTGGAACTCAGCATCTTCTAGAAGGTTATAATACACATCTTGTGATACGACATATACTACTTCTGAAGGGTTAACACCATATTTACCCATATTCTTTCTTAGAGCAAGAAGGTCAGCTGCAGTTACAGCATCAGTTGACGCGAAAGTCCCTGATGGCTGTGTGTAGTCTGAATCATTTCTTGCAAGGTGTAATAGACCTTCGAAAGATGCACCACCAGTACCGAAAGCACCGTCAGCATCGTCACCAGCTAGAATAGCATTTTCAATTGCTCTAGCGTGTGATCTTACCATTGACTCTCTAATTAAAGGAAGGATTGGTAAGATTGCATCTTCTTCAGTTTCATTACCTAAGTATGATTGTGAAATAAGTTTTTTGGTTGAAAGAGTTCTTTCTGTTAAATCAACCCCGCCATATGGTGAACCATATGTATCACCTCTTTCGGCTAAGTTACCGTGTGGTGATGCACCAGCAGCTGTTTGTGCTGAAGCGAATTCAGCGTAACCGCTATCTGGTAGGATTGGGATAATCATGTTTGCAGAAGTCATAGCAATTTCTCTAAATAGAGGTGCTAGAACTAATTCGTTTTGAATATCTCTTTCGATGTTTGTTGAAACAATCTGCTCGAAGTCTGCTGAAGAAACGCCAACACCTGAATGTGCGTTAACTTTTTCCATTAGACCTTTTGCCATATCATTGTCCCATCCTTTACCAGTAGCTAAACCAGCAAATTTTGCATCAATGATATCTTGTTCGAATTCCTTTTTCCAGTCGCCTTTACCAGATCTGTCACCAAAATGTCTTTTAGACTCACGAATACTCATGATTTCTTCTGACTTTTCAGCTAATTGCTTCTCTAGTTCATCGACTACTGATTTAAGGTCTTCATTCTTTTGATTAACTCTAGTTTCTAGGTCGTTCATTAGCCTTTCAGCTCCTGATAAACCTGCTTCAACTATAGTCTTTGTTTCTTCCTGTTTGGCTTCTTGAGCAGCCTTTTCTGATGCCTCTACAGCTTGCTTTTCTTCAAGCTCTTTAGCTTCTTTGGCCTTTTGCTCAGCTTGTTTCATTGCGATTGAAGTAGCAGTTTTTTCTGCAACTTCTTTTGCAAATGATTCAAGGTCAAAAGCGACTTCAGGAGATTTTTTTTCTTCTGACATATCAGTCTCCGTTGATGAGGATTTCTCCTCGCTTGGCTGCTCAATTTTAACAGCGTCTGCTGCTGCGGTTGAGTTAGCCTGTAAAATTTCTTTTTGGTAGCTTCTGTATTCTTCCATAGAATCAAATGATTTTGCTAATCCAAAGGTTGCTCCTTGGTTGCAAGGCACTGATACTACAGAAACTTCGAATAGTTCTGCGTCCTTTATTTTATATCCGTCGGTTTCAGTCATATATTCAGAATCCTTGCATCTAAAACCTACGGAAAATGCTCCAAGGACTCCATCTTTAACTAATTGGGTTATATCACCAGCAGCTTTTGATATCTTTGCAGTGATATCTAAACCTTTATCTGTGACTTCTAAACCTGTTGCTCTACCAATTGGTTTATTGTAATCATGGTTAAAAAGAATAATAGGATTACTTTTAAAGTTTTCCAATCCCCCTTTTGTCCATGCTTCAGTCTCGATAATATCTCCAGCTCTATCTAGTCCATTTGTACTTGCAGAACCCTTAATATTAACTCCGCCATCATCAGTTTCACCTAATGATTTAAAAGTACTAGTCCAGTGATATATCTTTTCGTTATTTTTTGACATCTACTTTCTCCTTTACAACCTTTTTCTTAGGAGCAACCTTCTTAGGTGCTTCTTTTACTACAGGTGCTGGGACAGGATGTCTTTTAGCAACTACTGATAGTACTCTGTTCCAAGAACCAAATGCTCTTCTGAGTAAATAGTCTTTTACAGGTACGTTGTTGCCAAAACCTTTATAGGTAGCTAAATCCATAGTTTCAACGCCTTTGCTGGCTATGAAATCTGATAAAGCCTTTACCATCATATCTTTTGTCATTATTCTTCCTCGCTTGGTGGCGCTTCTTGTGGTCGCCCACCTTCTTCGGGATTTGCGGCTGAACCTGCGATATTCGCAGGAATTCTTGGTGTATCAAATCCTTCCACTCTTTCAAGTCTTAATGCCTCCCTTGCTTCATTCGGTGTCATAATACCTGTATTTACAAGTGTAGCATAATAGCTTGCCTGGTCTCTTAATTCAGGTTGAAGTGCAGGTATATTACTTACATCTTCATCAAGTTTGAAACCGAAATATCTCTCGAAAGCATACCTAATCTTATTAGTGATTGGTAGTATGGTTTCTAAATAATATAGACGGTGGTTTGGTCTAATATTAGCATTGTTACCGCTGTCCATCAAAATTGGTGGCACACCTAGTGCTTCAAGTATTATTTTTTCATTGTCCTTTACGGCTTCTTGAAAATCTAAATTCTTAAAGTTTACTTCACTAAGGTTTTCCACTTCTAAACCACCATCCAAAAATAGTGGTCTTCGTCCACCAGACTGTGGGTTATATCTAGCAACCCATGCCTGCAACATTCTTTCTTTGATTTTTTCAGAAAGAGTGTTTGGTGACTTTAGTACCAATCCTGGTACTGCTCCATTTTTAAAGAAGTTATCTTGAAACCTTCTCATACTTCCTAGTAACTGCATAGTTCTGAAAGCTGGTTTTAGTCTCGGTACTCCTCTATATATAGAATTAAAACTGTTTTCTTTTATGTGTATAATTTCTGAAGGGGTGTAGTCTATACTGTGGTCATAAGTATACTTTTCTACATAAGTTTTCTCATCACTGTGTATAGTTACATGTTCTGCTGGAAGATGATACAGATGTGCACCATCATAATAAACAAAAATATTCCCATCAATCAGTAAGTCTATCAAAAGATTTCTTTTAAATGTGCTTACATCTTGATAAGGATTTGGTTCCTTGTTTAGTAGTAGGTCGACTCTACTCCTTCTAATCTCTTTCTTTATAGGAGTTATTCCAGTAATCTTGTCACCAACATCAAAAGGTACTTCAGCAGCGTCATCCACAATCATGTTAACTGCTCTGTTTACTACCTCTAATGTTTCGTACGCATTTCTATAGTTAGTTACATTTTCACGAGTATCAATTGTAATACCTTGATCACGCGAAATAACATACTGAGCAGGATTTTCTTTTTCCTCTCTTTGTATGCCTAAAAATCTATCGTACCATGCCATGTTTTTTCCTTTGTATGTCCACCCAATTTCGTTGCTTCTTTGCTGTTAGTAACTTTGGTCTTTTACCATAAATGTTATGCAGTTTTAGGTGGTGCATATGACATAAAGTAACAGCTTGGTTATAAACTTGTTCTTCGTTTTCTTTTATGAACTGTTCACGAAGTGCTAATATTTCTTCTTCTGTGTCAATGGTGATATTTCTTTCTTTTAGCCACCACTCAAGTAACTCGGTTAAACCGTTAAAGTGATGAAAGTCCAGATTCTCCGTACTTCCGCAAATGTAACATTCCGTATCTTTTTTATATTTCGACTTGGCTTTGTCACGAACATATTTAACTAAATCTCTTTTTAAAGTCATAAACCTACTTGTATATAAGAATTGTAGCAAAAATTTAAACTCATGTCAAGAACTATTTTTGATAGGTATAATTAGAATGTAGTGGCGCTTGTTTCAAACGAATATAAAGCATAACGAAGCGCATCTGCCATGTGGGATGCATAATTATGTTTAGGTTTTTCCTTTAATAGATTCGGGTTTGGATCCCATTGATATTGATCTAAACACAATAGAGTTTCTTTGCAAGACTGATGAACGAATAATTGATCATTATCGACAATACCAGCTACTGCTCCTATACCATCTAGTACTGACTTTTTGGCATTAATAGTAGTAATATCATAGTTTTGTGCAAAATCAAATCTTGTTTGTTGAGCTGCAGAATCAATATAAATATAATCTATATTCCATTTTTTAATCAATTTTTGAATTTCTTTTGCGTGTTGTTCTGTTGTTCTTTCTGAATCTAAATATTCATCTACTAGATAGAATACTTTAGCATCCCAGTCGTACGCAATTACACAAAAAGCAGTAGGGTCTTTATAACCTACGTCCATTCCTGCAAAAATGTCCATTCTTCCTGTTTCTAGTTCAGATAAATCTGCAATCTGTGTTTCGTGATTAAATGCCCATACCTGACCTTCAAAGACATTGAAGTCAGCCATGTATTCTTGGTTAAACTCAGCTTCTGACATAGTTCTTTTAGCTTCTGCTATGTCTTGTTCAGAAAGTCTTGGATTCTCATGATAAGTTGCTCGGACTGATGCCCACTCTGGAAACTCATCACTAAATCCTCTTTGCCAGAATTCTGAAAACCAGTTATTTCTACCCCTTGGAGTAGATATAAATATAGCTTTGGAGTTTTCTTTATCTAGTGTGGGCCTAAGCGCGACATTGAAAGCATCCTTGCCGTCAACAAGGGCTGCTTCGTCAAATATGATGAGATCGTAAGATCGACCCACCACTGAGTCAACTTGGTTAACTGAACCCATACGAATTGTAGAGCCGTTTGAAAGCTCAATAACTTTATCTTTTGCATTGTCTCTTGTGACCTCCAAATCAAAGTGCTTTATTAATTGTCTTTGTAATTCAAAAGAAATTTGAGACAATGAATAATTAGGGGACATTAGTAGTACATTAGAACCTGGTACTAAAGTAATTAATTGACCTATAATATTTGCAATATAAGTTTTGCCCTGCCTACGAGAAATCGCAGCACATACAAATCTATATTTGGGGTTATTGATAGCATTGATTAATGCTGTTTGTGAAGAATTTGGAGTAACTCCTAACAGATCCATGTATCCATCAATAGGTAACTTTATAAATTTTCTTTCGTCAAAAGACATTAGTTCAGTACTAAGAATATCTTTTCTGCTAATATCTATCAATGTATTGTCTCGTTAAAAAAGTTTAATAATTCGTCGTCTTCGTCAAGAAGTCCAGCTTCTTGAGCTTTTTCATAAAGGTATAAGAAGGAGGCGGCCATATGTTTTAAATTGCTTTCTGCTGTCGATAGTTTTCTATCTTTTCCAACTTCTAGCATTTTTGCTAAAAAATTATGTGCGTGTAGTTGACTTTCGTCTAACCATACTTTTCTTCCATCTATAGTCGGTATGCCCATTACTTTCTCCTTCGTTTAATACCTTTAACATGCTTTTGAGATTTAGGTGGTCGTTTTTTAGAACCGCCTTTACCTGCCCAAAAGACTTTATTTGCCCAGTAAGCTGCTGAAGATTTACCCTTACGAATATTCTTAGCGTGTCTTGCTTTGAAACTTTTTCTTGCTTCTGGACTATAATTATGACCCATGCCTTGCGCACCAAATCTAATTATCTTTACTTTACCACCGACTCTTACAGCTACAACAGCTTTCTTAGTTCTGTGGTTGGGCGTTCTTTTTGGCTTATTTAATCCAGTAAGTCCTGCCCTTTTTAATCTAGCTTTTTCACTCGGTGTCAGTGCCATGATCGTCATCCAATCCGTTAACTAAAGCGTTAGCGGCTTGTACTACTTCGTGTTCTGAAACTGCTAATTTGTTTGTCCACCAAGTGGGCATCATTTCTGCATTTTCATCAATATTATCAAGTATCATCTGACAATGTGACATAATAGTCTTGCAACTATTTATAGCAGAAGCAGCATCAGTATGTCCACCTTTTAGTACTAGTTTTCCATCTCTAACTACTGCTTTCATTATCTACCTCGTCTTGGTAAAATTCTTCCTGCACCACCTCTACCAAATCTTGCTGCTTTTGGTCTAAGAGTCTTTCCAAATCTAGGACCAATTGCTTTAGGTCTGGCACCATATCTAAATGCTTCGTAGCTGTTTGGGTTTTTGCTATTTACTGAAACTCCAGCAGCTGCGTTCATATCTCTAGTGACTCCTCTGTTGAGTCGATGTTTACGGATTTTCTGTGTGTTGTGAACACCAGTTGGCCCGCTTAAAAATGAACCTGTTCTAGCCATTTCTTTCTCCTATAAGCTTTTTAATTTGCTTATCTCGAAAATTACACGACCTCATAGTAGCGTAATTTTTCATTTTTACTAAAGAAGCTAATTTTTGCCTTCTCTCAATAATGAGTTTAGCAACTGCTACTTCTATACCACAAAGCTTTCTAGTCATCTCTAACTTTTTAGCCAGTGTACGATAGGTCATTACCTTCTCCTTCCTGTTGTCCTCTTTTTTCTTTTAACAAAGGTTGCTACATTTCTAGGTTTACCACCTGGATTGCCTGCTGCTCTTTTTCTTCTAACTGCTGAATCTTTTTGCTTTTTAGTCATTCTTGCAGCTTTACTTGCAGGTACACATTTTGGATACCCACCTTTGCCTCTTGCAGATTTTCGTCCGCATGGTGGGTGTCCTCCGCCTTTTCTTTTACGAGAGATGTCTACCCATCCCTCTTTAAACCATTTTGTTAATCCACCACTTGGTTTAGCCATTATTTTCTCTTTCTTCCAGTACCCATACGATACCTTCCGCCTCTGGCTTTATAAGTTTTTACTAACCAACCATTTGCATATGCAGATGGATATACCTTAAATTTTCTCTTTGCTTCAGCTTTTACTCTAGCATAAAGAGTTGGATTTGTTGGTACTGGTTTCTTTTTAACGCTTTTTCTTTTTCTTGCCATTTTAGTTATCAATCAGTATAATATCAAATGTTGATGATATAGTTGTACCTGATGAAGCAATTGCTCTAACTTCAATATCTGTTTTTTCAGGTAAAGCAAATGGTACTTGATATATTCTTTGATGAAGTCCGCCTGGAACATCCATAACATCTCTTGTTCTAAAAATTAACCCATTGCCAAATTCTCTCGTATATAAGTTAGCGGTTACGGAGTCATTATACGCACCTACTCCTATATTCCAATTTGTTAAATAACCTTTTTTGCCCGCAGGTATTGTATAGAGTGCCAAATTTGT
>Ga0208767_1000883_pt1 | contig 24463 bp, 26 predicted proteins | sample VirMetDEL_Mar_21_FD_184514 | JGI IMG/M metagenome (GOLD analysis project Ga0208767, IMG submission 184514) | Aqueous microbial communities from the Delaware River and Bay under freshwater to marine salinity gradient to study organic matter... | ecosystem: Environmental > Aquatic > Marine >... | reverse complement strand
AAATAAGTATAAAAAAAATATGACGATAAAAAAAGGGTATTTTTTTATAGTCTTAATTAAATGTTTAAAATAAAATTATTCTACTCTATTGTCGTCTTAAATTTTTACGCTATTGGTTCTATTTTTCCTACTGAAATCCATTTATTTTCTCGGTATATAGTTACTGAACCAGCCCAAGCAGTTTCTTTTTGGACTTTCTCTGGAACATATTTTTTGTTATTCACAATAATGAACTGATTTAGATTTTTTATTTCACCTACGCCCTCAAAGTTCATCGGCTTTTTCTTATTATCACATAATATAAACTTATCGTCATTTTTATTGTAGTAGCAAAATAGTGTATTGAGAACTTGTTTGTCACCTTTCTTGGTCGCAATATGTCTAATCAGTTCTCCATCTCTAAACAATCTCTTGCTTTCTCTACATAATTTCGTAGGGGCTTTTCGTTTCATATCAGTCTTTTTTTCTCCTTTTGGTTCTCCTACACCCTTAAAGAAATCCTTACGCATTTGGTCCAAGTGTTTCTGTCTAAATTCCTCTATACTCTCATCATCTAATTCATTACAATTCCAAGTTTCATATACATCTCCGTCATCATCTATCTCTTGATAGTATTCACCACATATATCCTCCCAAACAATATTACCTATAATCCAGTCTGGGGCATTAATTTTTCTGGCGTAGGCTATAATCTTGGACGCATATTGTTGTCTAATTCTATTTATTGTATTCATATCTCGGCTATATGATAGAAATTCTTTTTCACGCTCCTCATTACTCTTGGCTATTTCTTTTTCTTGGATTTTGGCTTTTTTCTCGGCTAATTTTCTTTCCAATTCAGCAATTTCTCGTTTCTCTTTATCCTCCTCACTTTCCTCTTGCTCCTCGTCCTCCTCACTATCCTCACCATCACAAGCAAGACAATAACCATTTTCACCAATTTGTCCTTTTGGTAAATCTTTCTCACATCTCTCACAGGTGGAGTATCCGTGTGCCTCTAATTGCTCTTTGTGTTGCTCCTCCTCGTCTTGCTCCTCGTCCTCGTCTTGCTCCTCGTCGTCTTGCTCCTCGTCCTCGTCTTGTTCCTCGTCTTGCTCCTCGTCCCCATTCATTTCATTATTCTCACTCACCATATCGTTTTCAGGATAAGTAGTTTGGATTTCAGGAACGATTTCAGTATCAGGTTCATCAACATTAGCAAGTTCAATTTTTATAATATTGTGTAGTTTTTCTTTTTTGTATTGATGTGTGTCAATAGTGATAACTTTTGTAGAAATTTTCTCTACCTTACCTTTGTATTGTTTCATTACTCCAACACCTTTACAAGTGCTTTCATAATCAAAGTTGATAGTATCACCAACTTGTAAGTCGTTTGCGGTCAGTTGTGTGTAGTCAAGAGCAGCCATATTGTCTTGTGATATATTAGATATGTTGTTTTCTTTAAGTCCTTTTTCGCTTAATTGTTTTATTGTGTTATCTTGTATATCGCTTGTTGAAATATCAATCAATTTTTTACTTAATTCGTTTTCAATTTTTAGCGGTGTCATAGGCTCAATCTTTTCTATATCGTCGTCTGGTTCTATAATAAGTTCCTTGCGATTCTTTTTCAATTTTTTGGTTTTATTGAGTAGGGAGTTTGTGTGTGCTTCGTCTAATAGGGTATTAGAGTGTAGTTGTGGCTCTGTAATTGTTAGTGATGACATTTTCAATTTTTCAAGAAGTTGGTCTTCGTTATCGTTTAATAGGGAATTTGTGTGTGCTACTGATGTAGAATACATTCTATAATTATCATTTCAATTTTTTGTAAAATTCATTTCAATTTTTTTTTTAATTCATAATAAATACTACCTAACCTAAAATTTATAATTTCAATTTTTTTTTATTGGGGGTGTCCTAAATTCAGGACAGAAAAAAAAGGGACTTTATTTAAAACTTAACAATTGTGAAATAATACTCTTACATAATTCAGGGGGCATACTATATCTTTGCTTTAAATTAAAACTCAACATTTCGGTGTTCTTGCTCTTTGTTCCTACTTGCTCTTCTATTTCCTTGCCCTTGTTTAACTTTAATGGTATGTTACTCCAAAAGTGTGTTGGTTTTCTATAAGTATATCCGTAACAAGAATACCAAGCCTCACATAAATATCTTATTGGTTCTTGGTTCATACATTTCATTCTTACCATAAAGCCTCTTGGATTTTCAATTACAAATTTTAAGTTTGGATTTTTATCAAGGAAATACTTTATTATCTCTATTGTCTTAAATAAGACCAAGTCACCTATTTCACCCTTTCTATTAAGTGGTTTCATATCACCTTTATAATCTCTTACCTTATTTTTGTGTGTTGCTATCAATAATGAAAAGGTTTCACACGGAGGAGATGCGGTTATAATATCAGGAACAGGCAAATCCTTGTATTCCAAGTTCAATATATCGGCTTTTATTGTTGGTTTCCATTTATCATCAATATCTACGGAAATTATATTTTCTGGTTTTATACCAAGTTGGACTGCTGCTTTACTTTGGCTTCCAGTCCCCTTAAATAATTCCAATAACTTAATTTTTCCTAAATTTCGGTAGTAGGCATACTATATATTTATATATACATTAAAAATATAGTATTTATAGTATTTTAAAACAAAATCAATTTTAGAAATTCCTTTCAATTTTTTTATTTCATTTTTTTATTTCATTTTTTTTTTTAATAACGCCACTCTCCTACTCCGTTCCAAATTGCTTGTAAGTTACTAATGTGAGATTGATGTAGATAAACACTTACACTCTCATCACGCATAAAATTACTCATAATATAATAATTAGATTGTAAAGCCCTCATTCCACCTCTATCGTGTATTCTTTGTCCGTATTTTTTTATCATTAATTCTTGCTTTTCATCATAATCTTTTTCTGCTGGGTCGTCATTAGTGTATAGACAAGCCAGTATGAGTTTATTGATTTCATAATTCCATTCACCAAACTCGGCACTCCACTCTAATACCTCACGCCCATAATAACCACCTTTCTTTGTGATATATTCAGTCATTTTGTTTTCAATCGTTTCGTAGGTCATCGCTGTCATCATATTATATACTTGATATTTGTTATCTCTTTATATCAATTTTTTATTATATCAATTTTTTATAAAATTCATTTCAATTTTTTCTTTTATTCATAATACGACTGAATTCAGGACGCAAATAATTAATTAAAAAATTGATGTATTTTTAAATAAAGATAAAATAAGATATTTAGTAAAAAAACTACTTAAAGAAATTATCTAATATATTATTATAATACGATGAGTTCATCTACACACACCTCCTCCTCACGCAACGCAACTACTACTATCTCTGTCGCAGAGTTAAAACGCCTTGAAACAAAAGCAAAAGCAGGTTGGGCTTCCTATTATTCAGTATTGGAAAGATACCATCGGCTTTCGGCTTATTACGCTAACTTCCAAGAAAGGAATAGAGAATTTAGGCAAAACCTTTATAATCATAACCTTGATATGGAAGCATTAGACATAACCTATTTGAAAAACCAATTTATAGAGATGTATGACGAGTTAAAGAAATTTACTGAATGCCCGTGTTGTTTTGAAAATCTAAATAAAGAAAATACCAAACTAACTAACTGCGGTCATCTCTTTTGTATCACTTGTTTTGATAAGGTTGATAATTGTCCTATTTGTAGAAAAAAACTATACAAACCAAGAACTCCTTAATTTGTAATTTACAATTGTAATAATATTGCTACAATTGTAACTTAATAGTATGAATAACCATTATTACCTCTACCCGTTCTAAAATACTTATCATAATCATCTTGAACTCCAAGTTTATTAAAAATAGCACTAACCTCTTCGTCAGTAGCATCATAATCGTTGGCTGGGGCATAAGTATCTACTCCTTGGCTTTGGGCTTCTTCGCTTTCTAATTGTTGGCGTGTAGCCTCATCAACACCAAGTTGGTCTAATAAATTTGACATATAATCTTTGTCGTTATATGGAACAACATCATCAACTTTGGAAACCTTTGGTTCTGCTTCCTTTTGGTGACTTGCTGGAATAACTCTATCGGGCATACCACTATCGGCTGGGGCTGATGATGGGACATTACCAAAAGCACCAATAAAAGCATTATCATATTTGCCTTCTTGGGCTTGTGCTACGGAGGGGTCTATTGGTGTAAAGTATGCTTCCTCTTTTGCGAAATCAACTGGGGCAACACCTTCGGGTATCATTCTTACTCTTGGCTTTCTAATGTCGGCTCTACCTCTTTTCATTATTATATATTAAATAAAGATAAATAAAAATAAAATATGAATGATATATATAATGGATATTGAAGAATTATCACAAGTTTTAGGCATTTCAACAGAAAACTACAAAAAAGAACCGCATAACGATTATCTCCTTTTTCAGTTTATAGGAGCATTTTTGGATTTAGTTGAATTTAAGGATACAGAAGGTAAAGGGTGTTTAACTAATGATGCTCGTAACATACTGCTATATAAAGGTTTTAAAGAAGCATTAGAAGAAGGTAAAGACCAAAAAGAATTGACTAAATGTTGCTTGTGGCTTACTATTGGATTTATTAGTTCCATTTTGTTTGTTGGTTTCCTAAATATTGGTAATGAAGAAACAAAACAGATAATCCCCAAAGATGTATTAATTACGATGAATATTGCTAAAAGTGAAATTGAAAGAAAAATCCACTCATATGAAAAAGTCCTAAAACATCTTGTTTCTTGCCTTGATGAAGAGTATGCCTCAATCTACAATAATGAAAAGCGTAGAATGTTCCAAAGAGATATTTTTGAAAGCCAAACTCTACATCTTGGTGATAAAATACCCGAACACATTAAACAAACCGCAAGAGAAGTAAAAGGTAAGTCCTTTGATGAAGTTAATAAAGGTGTTCCTTACGAAATAAATAATCATTCAGTTAAGTAGAATTTCTTTCATCTCCTCATATCCCCTTCTAACCAATAATGGTTTTTGTGGTTTTTCGGTGTGTAATTCTGCTATTTTCCTATCCCAACAATTTAGGTGGAAGTGAATTTTTTTAGTCCAAAATGGTTTCATATTTAATCGTGTGTAGGTATATCCTTCTTTTTCTATTTCCATATTACACTTACAACAAAATCGTATTTCTTGTTCTAAACCCAACGCATAAATATCATCTAACTTATACAAAGCCGTTTTAAATATTATACTATCGTCCATTTATAATATTTAAAGATTTTATTATTTACAGAGAAATATAATGCTTACCCGCATTTGCTCCTAATCCAAGTGTATTATCACTAACGGCTTGATATTTATCATCTTCTCCTAAAATCCCGTGCTGGGCTACCATTCCCGAACCTTTCTTGGGTCGTCCTCGTTTTAAAGGGGTTAATGGTGTATGATGTATGTGTGTTAAAGCATTTTCAGTATCGGCTAATAGTTCTTGTGCTTTGGCGTTCATTCGTCTTTTAGATTGAAACGAAGGGTTAAAACTTGGGGTCTGTTTATTAGCCCTTGCTACTGGTGCTGGTATAACCCAATTACCCGCTATATCTTGGACTTCACCTCGTCCAACAATCTCTTTGGGGTGTTGAAATTCGTGCTTAACTTCCTTTGGTGTTTTAAATATTTTTCCACCTGATTTATAACTGGCTTTCGCATCGGGGTGTCGCATCGCATCTCGGTAAGAAATACCTTTATCACTCGCAAATTTTTTCAAGTGTTCCGTCCAAGCAGTCATCTTATATAATTACTAAACATAATAAAATTTTATATAATAATCATATCATTTTTTAATTTCATATTCCAACATATCCATAATGTATAGAATAAACATCTGCTATTATCTCCCTCATATTTTTCATAATTGTATTTTTCCTGTGGTATTAACAACTGAAACTTACCATCTTGTAAATCTTTAAAATATGATGTCTGTATTGTAGTGGTAGGAAATAACAACATAAAAGGTATATTATTCTTTATCAATCTCTCCATTATCTTTTTCTTTATTTTTACTATACCTTTAACTTTATAAGGTGGATTATCTACAACTACAACATCGTCATACATATTATTCCAAAAATCCTCGTTTCTGTGTATAACTTTAAAACCTTTTTCTGTTAAATACTTTCCTGCGTATCCATCATTATAAAAAGGTAACCAATACATTTTATCCTTATCCATATATGGTATTATTTTATCCCATACTTTTTTAGGTGTATTCCAGTCATTATCTTCTGTATGTTTCCAATTTCCATTAACACTCATTATATATTGGATTACCATAATAATTTATCGGCATACCATCCATTAGAACCCTTAATATGTCTGTCTTTCTCGTGTCGTGCTTTATATAATTTTCTCTTTTTATCTGCTACTGCCTTACCTTCTGTTTTCCAAAAAGTTGGATAATCTTTATATCCAGCCCCACCAACAGAAGCAACTAATTCACCATCTTTAAATACATCTATTTTTTTACCTTTCTTATTAGATGGTTTAACTACAACCCCTAATTTTTTTGCTTGTTTTAATGTATATGGAAGAATTTTATACAAACCTTCGCCTACTTTTAATTGAGTTTCAAGTTCTTTTGGTTGTTCTGTTTCAATACCTATCACGCTTTCATCGGGAATTCTCTCCATTACAGAAACGGAATGTTCCAAAATTGGATTAGCAAATTTAGGAGATTTAATATGTAATGTTTCATTACCCTTTTGTAATCCTCTTAAAGCACTTACGGGGTCTAAACCTGTTTTTATATCTGTTTGGTTTTTTGGAACTTTATCTCCTTTAATCAAGTCTAATGGTAAAGTTGGTTTATTTAATGTAATTACTTCACTCGTATCTCGTCCCAATTTTTCCGCCCAACGACCGCCTTGTGAATGCCCCATCGTTATTATTTTATCCTTACCATATTTGGCTTCGGCTTCATCTTGTATTTTTTTGGCGTGATTAAATCGTTTTCCTTTAAGTCCAAAGGACATCGCTAAATTTGTCCCCCAATCTTGTATAGATGCTGTTCCCCGATGAACTACTATTGCTCTATCAATTTCGGGATTATAATAAACCTGAACCCTTTGCCCTGATAATTTTTTATCAACCTGATATTTACCATAATCACTTGTTTTTTTATCATAAGATTTTTCTAAAAGTTTTTGTATATCTCCTGCGGGTAATCCTGCCCCTTCTTTTTCTTTAAAAGGTGGTAAGTTTTTGTCCCCTTTAATTTTCTGTTTTAATTTAATTTGTTCCTTTAAATTTTTAGGGTCAATTTCCTGTTTCGTGAGTGGGGTATCTTTTGTTATTCTTTTCTTTGGTCTATAAACGGGATAATCTTTATCTCCAATATCTTCCCACTCCTCCAAAAACCATCTTGCTAAACCTGATACTTTCGGTTTCTTACCCGTATATTCTCCACCTAATTCTTTGTATCTTTTTACAATCCAACCTGATTTATAAGCACTTGGTTTGGTATATTTTTCATCTGCTTCTTTTTTAACCTTTTCGTAAAGGTCTTTATCAACTGGTTCTACTTTACTTCGGGGCATTATATAAATACATTATATAAAATTATTACTGGATTGTTCCCTTTGCGGTGTTGTAGGTCTTGGATTTAATCTATCAAATTCGTGAAGTTCTGCTTCCGTTTCTACATCTCTAATTACCTTAATACAACATACACTACACTCTTTACATTTGGATTTATAAGCCATACTTACTAATTTCAAAATAAAACCTGTCATCGTAGTAACAAACGCTACCCAAAATGTTTCACTTAAAGTCATTATATAATAATAAAATATTTTATAATGAGATTACGAAGCAATTGCTTTAACATAAGCAGTATTTCCACTCGCAAGTAAAGTTCCTTGATTTCCTGATGCGTATGAAAGATTTGCGGTAAATCGGTATGTCTTGGTTGATTGTAATAGAGCAATAAAAGGACAAGAAACCCCTGCCCGCCAGTGTTGGTATGGACCATTCCAATCTTCCGTATAGTATAATCTATAATGTTCGCTATTATCTGTCGCAGAAAAATAAACACTCATACCTATACCGCTATTAAGTTCCCATTTAAACCAATTTTGTCCTATCTCGTAGTATCCTGTAAAAGGGGGCGTAAAAGTTCTTGTCCCATAATCGCCTATCGTTATATTAGCGTGTGTCGTTGTGGTTATAATTTGTGATGCTGAACCACAAAACCATCTACACAGAATAGTGCTTCCAATTACTTTCCAAGTTGCTCCGTTCCAAATCATCGGCATATAAGCACCAATATTACCAGAACCAGTAAAGTTGAATAAAATTTGGTCGCCATAAAGAGGGGCTGGTGGGGGGATAGGGAAACCACTCACTATATTAGGGTAATTATTTTTCCAAGTTGGTGGATTGATAGAACCTTGTGATACGATGACTTGATTTGTGCCTCCGTAATTAGCACCCCCTATTCCTAATGCTCCTGCGTTATTTATTCGTAATTTTTCAGTTACAGAACCACCATCTACTTTGGTTTGGAATTTTATCACTCCTCCATCAGTTAATTCACCATCGGCATCTATTTCCCCGTGTTCGTGTGCGTTGGGAGTATCGTAAAAAACAATCTTGGAAGTAGCACCTGTATTCATTTGTATATTCCCATCAATTTCAAAATCTTCGGTAGGATTAGGGACATTAATACCTACTCTATTATTTGTTGTATCAATAGTAACAACACCCCCGAGTAGTTGATTACCTGATGAAGATATTTCTAAATCTGTTCCGTTTATATCCAAAGTTCCTGTATTTCCTGCTCCGTCATCTAATAATATTTTTTTATTTATTTTTAATGTATCTGTTGCTGGTAAAGGAGTAACAACGGCTTGTAATTTTTGTTTGGATAATATCATCTGTGGGAAGGTAAAATTACCTAAAACTCCAAAATCAAATCCATCACCACTCAAATGACTAATAATAGGAGCAGTTGTTAAATCTTTTCCTAACTCTATTCTTGCCCCGCTACTGGAACTATCATCACCCGAAATTTTTATATTAGTGCTTTCGTTAGCAGATAAATATTCAACGCCATCTAAATCCTGTTTTTTTGGTTGTATGTTACTCATTTTATATTATATAGTTATAAAATAAATAATAATATTAATAGCCTAAAAAGGACACTCTAAAATGTGCGGGGGAGTAATCACCACCAATATTAACTTGTGCTGCTGAATTAGTCCATACCGCAATAGTTTGTCCTGCTGTTAAGTATGCTACTCCTGATAATGTAATAGTGCTAAACTCACCTCTCGTTCCAAGTTGAGTGCCTGATGTGATGTAACCACCTGTGGCGGAACTATTAGTAGCAAAGGCGGAGTAACCAGTTATAGGAGTTCCACTACCTAATTGGGCGACAATTGAGGGAGTTGTTGGAGAACCTCGTGCTAATGCTGACGACCATTCAACAGACCAAAAACCTGTAAATCCCGTTGGTATAGTAATAACTCCATTCACTATATCATAAAGTCCTGTAAAACTATTATTAGCATCTTGCGTCACATAAGTATTACCTGCTCCGTGAATAGGAGATACATAAAGGGATTTATTCCAAGTATTTAGGTAAGATACATAATAAATTCCGTTAGTGTAAGCGGGGGTTGAGGAGGACACAATACCTACACTAATACTAATGGATGGTTTAATAGGGGGAAAAATAGACCCATTAATAAATATACTACCCGATGAAGAGATTTCTAAATCAGTCCCGTTTATATCCAAAGTTCCTGTATTTCCCGCTCCATCATCTAATACTATTTTTTTATTTATTTTTAATGTATCTGTTGCGGGTAAAGGCGTAACAACTGCTTGTAATTTTTGTTTGGATAATATCATCTGTGGGAAAGTAAAATCACCTAAAACTCCAAAATCAAAACCACTACCACTCAAATGACTAATTATTGGGGCTGTTGTTAAATCTTTTGCTAATTCTATTCTTGCCCCGCTACTGGAACTATCGTCGCCTGAAATTGTTATTTTTGTGGCTTCGTCAAGTGATAAATATTCAACGCCATCTAAATCCTGTTTTTTTGGCTGTATGTTACTCATTTTATATTATATAGTCATAAAATAAATAATTAGGTTGATATTACTAACATTTCTACATAAGAACCTACACCATTTAAGTATGTGCTATCTAAACATTCTAATGTCCCACTCCAATTATAAGTGTTATTTGGTATGTAAAGTTCCATTATTAATGTATTACCTGCTCCTCGTATATATCCATTCGCTCCTGAAACACCATTAAACGATTGGTTATAAGTCCAATATTGTCGTCCATACGGGGCGTAGGTTGCGTCAGTATAGTTATAAGCCCCATTACCATTAATTTTATTATTGATGTTATAAATTGCGTAAGGGGGACTAACCCAATCAAACCGAGTAGGAAATAAAACAAAGTCCATATTTGTTTGGTAAAAGTTACTACTATCCCAAAAATTAAAAGTCAATCTAAATTTAACTCCATTCACGCTGGTAGAAAGTGTTACTGCTGGTTGTAATTTAATTTGGAAACTCTCCCCTGATGCGTAATTAGACCCTGAACTTGCGGTAGTTCTACCTCCTACTCCTGACATACTAACATATCCACCTGTATTGACTGGATTAATAATGCCTGAATTGGACGCTCTACCTGTAATGTTTAAACTATTTAGACTTAAATTAGATGGTATTGTAGATGTTCCACTCGCAATAGCCGTTATTTTACCATCACTATCAAGGGTTATATTGGCTTCTGTGTAACTACCCGCAAAAGCCCCTGCTCCTGTATAAGCCGATTGTTGTTGTGTGCTATCACCTGAAAAAGTAATTTGGTTTGTATTTAGTAAATTTCGTGAAGCCATATCAATATTGTAAGCCCCTGCCGAATTTCCTACACCTAAAACTTGCTCTAATGTAGGAATAGCCGATGTTCCTGACGAAATAGCCGTTATTTTACCATTAGCATCAATAGTAATGTCTGCTTCTGTGTAACTACCTGCTAATGTTCCTGCTCCTGTATAAGCACTATTTTGGATAGTAGCATCGGGAAAAGTCATCTCCCCTGCTCCTCCATCAGTAATCAGTTTAAACTTAATATTTTCTACTTCTAAAATCTCTCTGTTGCCTGGAAGAGTTGATGAAAAAACAATATCATTTAAAGTTGAAAGTCCCGCACTAAATACCTCTTGTGCCGATTGTGAAATAGGAAATTTAAGATAATTAGCATCTAAAAATGATGTAGTTACTTCTGTCACGGGTGGCTCAAAGTATATGGGGTTAAAAACGGGGACTTGTTCCGTAGGTGGTAATTGTTCGCTCATTATTATATATATTTAGAAGATATTAATTTTTAAAAAATCTTTTGTTATAGTATAGAAAATGAGTAAAAAGGAAAAAGATAATAGGCAATTAACTTATCCTGAACTACACAATTGGTATGACAAAATACCAAAAAAGTTTCTTCCTAAACAACACAATCCTTACTTTCATATACATCATATAAAACTACCTTTCCGTATGCTTATTACGGGTTCAAGTGGTAGTGGTAAGACCCAAACCTTATTGTCCTTGCTCCACAATATGCCGAAAACCTTTGAGAAAATTGTTATCACAACCAAGAATAAAGATGAACCATTATATAACTGGTTAGATGAGAAATTTGAAAAGGAGGGTGGTTTTGAGATTAGGGAAATAGATAAGGATGGATTACCTGAATTAGATAAATTTGATAAAGAATGTAACAACCTTTTGGTAATGGACGATTTAGTAGGAGAAAAGAACCAAAAACCGATGGAGCAATTTTTTTTAAGAGCAAGAAAAAAGGGGTGTAGTTTAGTATATATTACACAGAGTTATTATGCTGTTCCCAAAATGATAAGAAATAACCTGACCTATTTAATAATAAAACAAGTTTCCAGTATGAGAAATTTAACGATGATAATGAAAGAATATGATTTAGGAGTAAGTAAAGATGATTTGATTGAGATGTATGAAACTGCTACTGCTGATAAAAGTGGTTTCCTAATGATTGATTTAGAAGGTGATAAGACTAAAATGTTTAGAAAGAATTTTGATGGTTATTTTGAAGTAAAGCGTGATAAAATATAGATATTTTTCTGTAAATTTACTGGATTTTCTTGGAAATTATTATCTATTGGTAATATATAATAATGAATAACCCTGCTGGTTTTGGTAGTATGATGATACGCAACTTGCGTAACCCCGCTGATTATAAGAAAGCCGTGATGACCCAAGACGAATTGTTACGAATAGCAATCGCAAACGATAGCAATATTGCCCGAGCAAGAAAGGATTTACAACTCGGTGTCCCTCCACCAATTCCCCAAGCAAACTTATTAACCGCCGAACAATTGGCGTTAGATGTAGGTAAGCAAGAGAGTGATGCTTTGAGAGGATTTTTGGATATGGGTTTTACTTACGATGAGGCTTCACAAATAGTAGCCAAATTAAATCCCGACCAAATTGTTAAATTTAACGCTTCTTATCCTGCTGTTAGTAAAGAATTTGCTAATAAATATAATGTAAAACTTATCACTCCAACCTTTATGATTGATTATTTACAGAAATTTTTTGAAGAATTAGATGCTTCCAAAGGTGTATCATCTGCTTATGGTTTAGGATATGTTCGTGATAAATTTGATGAATTAATTGACACTACAAACGAGTTAAAAGCCGTTATACCAACAACAGACCAAATTAGAGGACTTATGGTAACGATGGAGAGGCGTTTTGACGAAATCCCTGATATTGTCCGTCGTCCTATAATGGATAGATTACAATTATTAGACCAATTATTACCTGATAGTCAATTATATGCCCGATTAGATGAATTACAACGAGAAGACCAAGCATTAGCATACAAATTGAACCAAGAATTACAGAACTCTTTACAAGGGTTACCAAGCAGAGAACAAGTGGAAAGAACACTAATGGATTTAGCCGATAGACGAATTGGAGAACAAGATGCTTTAAAGAAAATTGAAATGGTTGTGGATGGTTTAGACCAAGACCAACTATTACGCTTACAAGAAATTAAAGGATTAATCCAACAAGTTGAAGCCCAACAATCCCGAGTTTTTGGTTTAGTTGAAGGTGAGGTAGTTGGAGCAAAAGAGTTTCCATTAAGTCCAAGAGGGGATTTAGATATTACCTTTGGTTTATTAGGTGACAACAAAACAATCGTTCAAGTGTTAAGTGATGGTAAATTATTGAAAATGGATAAACCTAAATTGGATAAAGTAAATAAAGATATTAACGCACAAACGGGTAGTAACCCACAATTCACTATTAGAAATTTACAACAAGTTTTAAGAACCGAAAGTGACCCTACTCTTGTAATGGCTATTAATGGTAATGAATATAGTAAAGAAGAGGGACAATTTGAGAGTAGTGCTATATCGGGTATGACTACATTACCAAGTGTTTCTACTGGAACTGCGATGACACCTTTTAAATCGGGTAAAGGGTTAGCAAAAGTTCCCAAACGAAAAGTAGCAACGGGTATATCCACAAAAAAAGAACCACCATACAGACAATTAGGAAAATATGTAATCCACTGGAAGCAATTAAACGATAATGATATGTTGAATGTTAAGTATAAATCATTAGGACGAATTCCACAATTTAAACCTGTTCCTGTAAGTGATGTTTTTAAAGAGTATGTTGTTGATGTTATTGAAAGTGGTAAGCACAACCAAAGACACTACGAACAAGTGCCTATTGAAGAGCGAAAGATGTGGGAAAAAATCGTAAGTGGAGCGGGTTTAGGTAATACATTAAAAATCAAGAAAACCATTAGTAATAATGACAAAGATGATATGGAAAGATTTGAGATGTTAAAGGGGCAATATCTTGCTGGAAATAATAATGCGTCTGTTATTCGTGAATTAAGACGATTTGTAGTAAAGTTTTTGAGTGAGGGGAAACTGAAACGAAACCAAGCGTTAGATTTGTTATTAGAATTAAGTGTTTAGGAGGATTATAATTTTCTACTATTAATATATAAATATGAGAACACTTATTTTAAACCAGAGTAATATTGTGCCTAATACAAATAATAGTGTTTTGGAATATACTTTTCCTGCTGGTAATATCCATATTGTTAAGGGGCAAAAATTAGCACTTGGTAGTTTAACGATGTATTATTCAACTTTTAATATTACCGCTACCTATAATAATAATCAGTTTCAATATGTATGGGTTGATGGTTCTGTTGTGAGTGTAACAATACCTAACGGGTTCTACACAATTGCTACTTTGAATGATTTTTTAGAATTTACGATGATAGCCAACGGACATTATTTAGTTGATAGCACTACATCTAAAAATGTTTATTTCCTTACAATAGGCACTAATGTATCGTCTTATAGAGTTGAACTAACTACATACCAAATGAATTCAACACTATTCCCACCTGCTACTTATAGTCTGCCGAGTGGTGCTACTTGGGTTGTTCCCAATAATACAATTGTGCCGATGTTTAGGCTATTACCAAATGCTTTTAGAGATGTTATTGGATTTAGTAATGCTGGTTATTATCCAAATGGTAATCAATTTACACCCAATTACGCAGAAGCCACTATTACGGGTGTTCCCCCCGCACAAACACAAACGCCTACTTTTACCAGTAATTTAGTATTTAGTAGTGATATTGCCCCACAAGTAGCCCCGTTTAGCAGTTTTTTGTTGAGATGTAATTTGATTAATAATAACTACGCTGTTCCTAACGATTTACTTTATTCGTTTGCTCCTACTGGTGCTTTCGGCGACCAATTTACTATTGCCCCTAATCAGTTGATTTTTATTGACATACAAGAAGGACAATACAATAGATTTACATTACAAATTACAGACCAAAATAATCAACCTATTACTATACAAGACCCCAACTTTGTTATTCTATTAATTATTAGCAATATTGGTGACATTAGCGTAAATTAATTTTCTACATCTAATATATAATATGCCGTATATCCACAAGTTAAACAAGAAGGGAAATGGAAGATATGTAATGCGACCAACAAGTATGTTGTCTGGAAGTTTAGCAAGACATCACAAAAGGACTTATGGTTCTGGGATAACAAATGAAGTTTATGAGAATGGTAGATTACACAAGGCAACTGAAACTTTAAGAAATCTAAAAGTATCCAAACCCCGTCTGCCGAAAAAATACATCACTTTTGATTAGGGGATTAATCCCCTATAACCCCTTTGACGACAGAGATATTTAGAGATTTTCGTAAGTCATTTTGGCTTAACCTTTTTTGAAAAGGTTTGTTTAGGTAAAAGTTGTATATCCATTATAATTTTTTTCTAATTATAATGTATAAATATGGATAATCTTGTCTTTGAAGAAAGCATCAACACCGAAGTTTCGTCAAGCGAATTTGTGGATAAGCAGTGGCTTTATGTGAATGACAACAACAACTCGTCATATTCTTCCCAAATTGTTTTAGACACTACTCCTCTTTCCAACGCTGGTGGATATATCGGCTGGATGGAAAGTTTCTTGGCTGTCCCCCTTGTTCTTCAAGTCCAAAGTGCTGGTATTTCAAGTGATACTGCCCCATCTTTGGATTGGTTTTTAGGAATGAAAAACGGATATTGGAATATCCTACACTCTCTTACCTGTGAGTTCAACAACGGAAACATTATTCAACAAGTTCCTTTCCTTAACTTGTTTTGTTCTTTCAAGGCACTTACATCTTGGTGTGATGCCGATGTTAAGAACTGGGGTGCTGTTTGTGGTTTTTGCCCTGATAGTTCCCGTTCTTGGCTATATAATAATGTAGCCCCCGCATATGTGAATGAACTTCAATCTGGTGGTTCTGGTGTATGTAATAACCGAGTTTGCCCTTATGTTGATATTTCAACCGCAACAACTACATCAACTACAAGTGCTATCACAATTGCTCCTTTCACTCCAACTGCTACTTTTGCTGGTGTTGGTCCCACAGATACTTCCACCGATAACGCATATACCCCTGCTGGTTCAGTCACAATTGCCGAAGTTACCGCAACTGCTACAAGTGTGGATACATCTACATCAAGTAGTAATAGTTCATATATCTCTTGCTGTTACAAATCTGTTAGTGACTTGCGTTGCTGGTCTAACGAAGGTCTTAAAAAGAGAATTGAATACCTTAACTTCTCTACTCTTCTTAACCCTGGAACAAGTGTTACCGATTACGGAAATAACCAAAGTGCTTTGATAGGAAATGCTACCCAATTTAACCAAGCATTCCAATCTTATATCGTAAGAGGTGCTGGATACAGAGCAGTTGTTTTTGACGCTATTATTCGTTTGAAAGATGTTGCTGATTTCTTTGCGAAATGTCCTTTACTTAAAGGTTCTACGATGCGTCTATACCTTAACACTAACCAAGTATATTTTACTGGTTCTCTTTTAGCCCCTGTTGTTGGTGCTGATGGAGTCCAAACTTCTTCCGCACAATCACTACTTACATCTGCCCCTGTAATTCTCGGTGGTGGTGGAACTAACCCTGTAATGGTATCATCTAACGATATAGGACAAGGTGCTTCTCCACTTGACCCTGTTTCGGGTGCTTTGGGTAACTGGGTTGATTACGCAGTTGGTTTGTCAATTGTTAGAACACAATTCTCTCAACTATCACAAGTCATTACTGCTCCTATTACCAGTTGCCGTTTGTATGCTCCTTGCTACACGATGTCACCAATAGCAGAACAGAGATACTTGTCACTTACTCCTACCAAGAAGGTTCTTTATAACGATATTTTCCAGTATCAGTTTGATGGTATTGGTGCGGGACAAACTTTCAACTTACTTGTTAGTAATGGTATCCCAAATATCCGCTCTGTATTAGTCATTCCACTATTAGCACAAGCACAGAACGGAGTTGCGGGTGCTTTGGTTGATGCTGCTGCCGCTTCCAGAACATCTGTGCTAACCAGTTCTCTACTTTCACCATTCTCAACTACGGGAGGAACACCAGACCCAATTGGATTAACAAACTTCAATATCCAAATCTCGGGTAAGAACTTGTTTATTAACAACCTTCAATATAACTACGAAGAGTTTGTAGAACAACTTGTATCCAGTAACCAATTGAATGGTTCTCTAACCACATCTTTGGGTTCGGGACAAATCTCATACGAAGATTTCCAAAGTCTATACCGATACTACTACGGAAATGCTTGTCGTTCTATTCCAAGTGAAGATGGTGTAGCAAAAGCAGTCCAACTTCTTGGTGTCAATAACTCTCAACAGACTATCTCACTAATGTGCTTCGTAGAATTTGAGAGAGAGATTACTATTGATGTAAGAACGGGAGCAAGAGTAATGTAAGAGTTTTTTAAAAAATTCTTAAAAAATATTTTTCAACTGATAAAGCAGTTTAGCAAATAATATTATATTATTTTCTTTTTATATAATATAATAATGGTAATTGGTAGCCAACAAGAGTATGCGATGGGGCATCACCCCGCTTATAGACACGGAGGTGTTGTAGTAAAACTTTCTTCGGCTCAACAAAGGGCTTTTAAAAATGGGGGTGCTATCACTATTTCCCCAAAAATGTTAGTAGATGGTGGAAAACATATTTTAGAAATGGGTGAAAAAGAAGCCAAAAAATTTATGTCCGCTATTAAAAGAGGCAAAGGTTTAAGGGTTAAACAAGGTGATGGGTTCAGTATGAAGCATTTAGGGCATTCTATCTCCAAAGGGGTTAGTGATGCTGGAAAAGCAGTAGGAAGTGCTTTAACCAGTAAAGAAGGAAAAATAGCCGTTAAAGGGCTTGTAGATGTAGGATTACCAGTTGCTCTTGGAGGAGTGGGTGAAATATTGGGTGGTCCAGCAGGAGGAATAGCGGGTGCTTCTGCGGGTGCGATGGCTTCCAAAGAATTAGACGCACATTCCAAACAAATTGGTTATGGAATGAAAAAAAGAGGTCGTCCAAGAAAGAAGGATTTAGTAAGAAGTGCTATTGATGATATTGAAGATTTAGGTTACATTATTAAATCCAAAGAAGGTGGAAAACTTAAAGGTGTTTCTAAAAAAATATCCAAAGGAGTTCGTAAAGCAAGTTCAGCCGTTATTGGTAAAAAAGCAACAAAAGCAATAGAACCAGTATTGGATAAAGCCTATAAAAGTAAGGCAGCACAGGCAATTGGAAAACAAATTGTAGAACAAGGTGCTACTGCTATTGGAACTGCTATTGGTGCTTATGTGGGTGGTCCAGAGGGGGCTATAATGGGAGAACAACTTGGTTCTAAACTTGGTAAAGCAGGGTCTTCCCAAATCGGTAAGAAAAAATCAGTTAAAAAATTAGGAAACGATTTATTGAGTGAAGGTAAGAAGATGGCTTTTGAGAAACTTGATGCCTTGATTGATGAGAAATTGACAGGTAGAGAGAAAGAAATTGCGAAGGCAGCCATACGGGGACAAAAGAAAGGAGTTGCTTATGGTGCGGTCGGTTACGCAAAAGATTTAGCAAGAGAAAGTATGTCAGCCCCCGAAAGAATGGAGGAAATGAAAGAAGGACAAGGATTTTTAAGTCACTCTAAACGAATGATTGAACCCGCACACGCACACCCTTCTTTTAGTCCTTTTGCTCGTGTTAATTCCGCACAAATGACACCTTATATTCACGGCTCACCGCAATTAGCAAAACCCGTCGTGCGTAGAATAGGAGGACAAGGACTTGTCCCACCAGGCTATCGTTCAGGTATGGGAATAAATCCACCAGGTATGTCAGGAGGGGCTATATATAACCCTACTGGTGACCCGATGATTACACGACAAAATGAGAGAATTGGTAGAGTTATGATGCGACACAGATTAGGAATGGGGATTAATCCACCAGGTTAAAATAATTACTCGTTCAATTTTAGATATTTTAAATATTTAGTAATTATATATTAGATGGCTTCTATAATTACTAAACCTACAAAACCTATTTTTAACGACGGACTTCTTGACACAAGAATGAGTTTAGGGCTAAAAAACGAAATTCATTATTTTGATGAAATAAAAGATTTATTTAGGGAATTTGAACCTATTACTCATACATTAGGAAGATTTGATAAATTTGATTTTATAAGTGATGATGCCGTGATTGAACTAAAAGCCCGTAGTGTAAATAAGACTGATTATAAAACGACTATTGTAGGAATGGATAAAGTGGAAATGGGATTAAAGGAATTGGAAAAAGGAAGACGGGTATTTTTCTTATTTGGATTTTTAGATACAGGTTTAGAGATGTGGGAAATGGAAAAAGATAATTATGAATGGAAAAAATGGAACACAAGGATGGTTAATTGTAAGCGACAAAGTGGTTATTATGATAAACTCCACCTTGAAATACCAGTAGAAAGATTAGAATGGATAAGTGATAAAAAACCATTAGAAGACCCAGAATATATTAAATACAAGAAAAATGATATAAAGGGCGTTTGCCTAATAAAATTGTAGCGATATAGTATAGAATGGCGTTGAGTAATTATGATATTGAAATAATTTGTAATAATTTAAGATTAGATTGTAGGGGAGTATTTAGTAAAGACCGACTACCGAAACACCGACGGGTTGGTTCTTATTATGTCAATTTAGAAGATTTTGATGATGGAGAAGGAAGCCACTGGGTTATGTTTAGGATATTTGATAATGGTAAAGCCATCTATTTTGACCCGTTTGGAGTATTACCACCGAAAGAAGTCCAAGATTTTTTAAAACCTTTTAAGCCATTTGCTACCAGTAACAGACATATCCAAGAAAATAAAAGTAACAAGTGTGGTTATTTTTGTATTGCTTGTGATTATTTTTTTACTTATGACGCAATTAAGAAAAGAGATGTTGATGAAAATTTTGATGACTTTTTAAATATGTTTAGCGAAGATAAATTAAAAAATGATAGAATTGTAATGGAATATTTAAGGAAATAAAATATTTAGTTAAAAAACCATATAAATAAATATCCCAATATAATATAAATGGAAGAAGAAAAGAAATCTACTTATACACCAGCGATGAAATCCGCTATTTACAAACACAGAGAAAACCACAGAGATGATTACAACAGACGGCAAAGAGAATACTATTCCAAGTTTAGCGAAAATGAGGAATGGAAACAAAAATTTAACGAGCGATGCCGTGAAGCCAACCGCAAGTATAGAGAAAAGAAAAGAGGCGAAAATCCACCACGCCCAAGAGGAAGACCAAGAAAAATAATAGAGGATAGAGTAGATATTCCTATTTGTGCTTAAAAAATCTAATCTTATAGTATAATGCCTTATAAAATTAGAAAATTACCTAATGAGAATTATTATAGGGTTAAGAATGCCGATACTGGTAAAGTAATGAGTAATAAGACCACAAAGGAAAAAGCAGAAGCCCAAGTAAGATTATTGATGTCATTAGAGAGAAAGATAAAATAAAATATTTAGTAAAAAAGGACTTAAAGAGAATATCTTGTATATATGTATAATAGGATGCCTAACACAACCCGCCCCGACTTTAAGACTGAAACCGAGCAAGTAATTGAAACTTACTTGAAAAATTGTGATGAAACTGAAATAGACTATCTATACAGAAATCAATATGATGATGATTTATACATACCCCCGATTGATAAGATGTATGAGGAGGGTGATATAGTCTATAAAATTTATTGTTACGGAACTAACCTTGAACGAATAGATAAATACTTGTGTAGAGTTTTTGAAAGTGAGGTAGATTTACAAGACGAATTAGAAATTTTAGAATTAGAGAGGATACACAGAGAAAGTCAGTATTAAATAAAAAATTGAAAAAAAAATTGAAATGAATTTCTTAATCATTAACTACAATTAATTATTAAGTATTTAGGAAAAATTGAAATAGAGGTTCTAAAATTGATTTTTATAAAAAATTGAATTTAGAATATCATATATATATTTATTGAAAAAAGGATTTAAAGAGAAATTATTATCTAATATATATTATATACAGATGCCGAGAACTTACCCACGATTGAGAGGTTTAGCAAATAATCGCCGACGCTTATTGGAGTATGTTGGATATTCCAGTATTAGGACTTTTAGGAGGGAAAATGCTGGATACAATACAAACGACCAAGCATATAGGGACATTCTTAACTTATATAACCAACAACAAGACCTTTTAGAACAACAAGCCCAAGATGAGCGTAGAGCAATAGCCCAACAACGCCAAAATACCAGACGAATTACCCGTAATATTATGCGACAAGTAAATAATCGTTTAGTCACACCTACCGAGCATACTTTTAATGTTGATTATAATGCTATTCGTGATATGCGACCATTAGTAAATCAACTCATACCTGCTTTGAGTAATGCGGGAAGAAGAATGTATTTAAAAAGCGGACAACGGATTTATATGTTAAATGCTGATACTATTAGAAAATTAGATGATGTATTAGCACCTGAATTTGTAGTAGAGCAGATTGATAGTGCTACTGAACTACTAACCGCAATACGAGAAACTGGTGATATTGAATTAGTAATGATAGCCCAAAATATAGAAGGAAACCAACAAGTTGAGGGAGGGTTATTTCCATTCAATCATACATTAGAAAAGGTTGATTTGAGAAGGTATGCGATTTTCCACAAAGATACTAAATGGGGAGAAGAAACAAATGATAATAATTGTTTAATTACTGCTTTGAAAAATGCTGGTATTGATACAACCGCAGTAGAACAATTTGTAAAAAATCAGTTTATACCACAAAAGCGTCTAAAAGAAATAGCGGGGATTATTAAGAGGTTTATTGTTGTAAAACCACTCTATACTGATAAAGGTAAAAATTGCTTACGAAAATACGGAGATGAAAAAGACCCTGTTGTAAATTTAGGATTAGTTAAATCTCACTATTTCCTAATTGAACCAACTGAATACACTAATTATGCTATTGAGAATTACTTTGAAATAAATACATTAGATAATTGGAATGAGATATTTGGAAAACAAGATAAATATTACAAACGAGATAAAAGCCGTTTTGTTGATAGTCACTCATTAATAGCAACATTACTGAAAAACCAAGAAACACACTTGGTAGCCTTTGAGGGATTGGAAATTTATAAAATGAATAACTACCAAAAGTATGAGGAGGACATCTTTAAATCGTTAGATTATGATGATAGTATTCAAGAAACAAAATGGAATAAAGAATTAGAGGAATTTGAAATAATAAATCCAACGGGTTGTTTGAAAGCAAATGAATGTAAAAAACCATCTGGAAAAAAAACTATACTTGGTATTGATTACTTTGACTTTGAAACATCTACTAAACGCACAGACGGGATACAAGTTCATCACAAACCATATTTAGTCTGTTGTTGTGAATTGAACGGAGGATTTTATGGAGAGGATTGTGGAAAGAGATTATTAGATTACTATACCCGTAAGTATGGAATTGAACTTAAAGATTTTCCACCCCCAAATAAAGAAAGACCTGTTTTCATCTTAATAGCACACAATAGTGGTTATGATTTTAGATTTCTATTAGAGCATTTTGATACGATAGAAACAATAGAAAAAGGAACTGGACTTATGACTGCTACTTGTAGTTACTATTATAAAAGTTACGACAAATATAAACCGAAAGGTGAAAGAGCATCAACCAAGAAATTAGTATTTGAGATAAGAGATAGTTTGAAAATGATTAATATGCCTTTGAGTAAATTTGGTAGTTGTTTTGGACTAAAAATTGAAAAAGAAATTTTACCTTATGACTTATACACAGAGGAAAATATTAAAAGACAATACATACCAATTAAAGAATGTTTAGAATTCTTACCTGAAAATCTACACGATGATTACCTGAAAAATTGTAAAAGGTGGAGTTGTTTATGTAATATAACTGAAAGTGATATAGGAAAGAAACCAAAATATATAAATATTTTAAGATATTCTTATGAGTATTGTCGTATGGATTGTGCTGTATTACAACAAGGATATGAAAAGTTTAGAGAGTTAGTGCTGGAAGGTTTAAAATTAGATATTTTAGACTATATCTCACTTGCGAGTGTTAGTGATGATTATTTAAAATGTAGAGGTTGTTATGATGATGTTTTACAAATTGCTGGAATACCAAGAGCGTTTATCCAAAAATGTGTAGTAGGAGGTAGAACGATGTGTGCTGAAAATAAAATGTATAATATCCAAGATAGAGAATTAGCGGACTTTGATGCTGTTAGTTTGTATCCAAGTGGTATGGCGAGAATGCGAGGGTTCTTAAAAGGAAAACCAAAAATAATAAAAACTTTTGAACCAGAAAAATATGATGGTTATTTCGTCTGTATTAGAATAAAGAAAGTTGGAAAACATCTTAAATTTCCACTATTGAGTTTTATTGACAAAAAAGGTGTAAGGAATTTCACAAATGATTTAGAGGGTAAAATAGTTTATGTTGATAGAGTAGGATTAGAGGACGCAATAAAGTATCAAGAAATAGAATATGAATTTATAAACGGATACTATTATGACGAGGGACACAATCCAAAAATTAATGAAACTATCCAATTCTTATTTACTCAACGACTAAAACAAAAAGCCGAAGGTAATCCCCTACAACTTGTCTTTAAGGAATGTATGAATTCGTCTTACGGAAAGTCATACTTAAAACCGATAGATGATGATAATGAGTATGTAAAAAACGATGATTGGAACAAATTTATAAATCGTCATTTCAACCTAATAAAAATGGCTACTCCGTTATATAATGGAAAAGGTTATAAGGTTAAAGTGATGAAACCAGTAAATCAACATTTCAATAACGCACAAGTAGGTGTAGAAATATTATCTATCACTAAACGAATAATGAATGAGGTGATGTGTCTTGCCGAAGATATGAAACTAAACATCTATTACCAAGATACTGATAGTATTCATATTGAGGAAAAGCAAATTAAACTATTAGCCGAGGAATACAAAAAGCAACACAATAGAGAACTGATAGGAAAACAAATGGGGCAATTTCATACTGACTTTGACTTGGAAGGTTCTGTCGGTGATATAGTAGCCGAGAAAAGTATATTTCTTGGAAAAAAGGCTTATATAGATAAATTACGCAGTCACGATAAAGATGGAAATATTATTTATGGCTATCATATTCGTTTGAAAGGAGTTCCAGAAAATAGTATAAAATTTAAGGCTGATACCGAGTATGATGGTAATGTATTTGCTATGTATGAGGAGATGTTTCAAGGTAGGGAATTGACTTTTAATTTGTTGGCTGTGAAACCGAAATTTGAACTGAAACGAGATATGACAATTGTCAGTAAGAAAAAGTTTGATAGGAAAGTAAAATTTAAGACGACAATAGAGTAGAATAATTTTATTTTAAACATTTAATTAAGACTATAAAAAAATACCCTTTTTTTATCGTCATATTTTTTTTATACTTATTTATAGATTTG
>Ga0208767_1000882_pt1 | contig 24475 bp, 14 predicted proteins | sample VirMetDEL_Mar_21_FD_184514 | JGI IMG/M metagenome (GOLD analysis project Ga0208767, IMG submission 184514) | Aqueous microbial communities from the Delaware River and Bay under freshwater to marine salinity gradient to study organic matter... | ecosystem: Environmental > Aquatic > Marine >... | reverse complement strand
GGATTTAAGATTGGATACGCAGAAAACGGTAAGAACTATCCTGTTGAGGTTTCAAGTGAGAAAATGTATGTTAATGTACCGTGGACTGATACCAATACTACATATACTGTAGGTGATGGTGGTTTGACACAAAAGAACTTTACAACCACACTAAAGACTAAATTAGATGGTATTGCCTCTGGAGCTGATCTTTACATTGGATGGAATTTTGTAGACACGAGTGATACAGCTACAAGGATAGATAGCCAGGAGTACTTTAAGATAGCTGGATCAAACATTACCGGAACTGGAACCTCCAACGATCCATACCTTGTCAACACACCAGATACGAATACAACTTATACTGCTGACGGAAACTACGGCATGACTTTAAGTGGTACTGCTTTCAGACTAGAGAATGACCGTAGAAGAAACAGCACGACAGCTGATATCTACACTGGTAATACTCATGACTACACGTTCTACGATGCATCTGTAGGTATCCGTTGGTACACGGCTGGTGCTGAAGAGATGCGCCTGGAGGATGATGGTGATCTACACGTTGATGGTGATGTGATCGCTTTCTCTACAACTGTATCTGATGCACGCCTTAAAGACGATGTACAGACAATTGAGAACGCTACCGAGAAAGTTAATCAGCTTCGTGGTGTATCGTATACCTGGAATGAAGGAAGTCGCAAAGGACAGCGTGAGATTGGTGTAATCGCTCAAGAAGTACAAGAGGTTGTACCGGAAGTGGTACACGAGAAAAAACTACCTTTTGTTGGTGACGAAACATACAAAACTGTTGATTACGAAAAGCTAGTTGCACTACTTATTGAAAGCAATAAAGAGTTGACTGCACGAGTTGAACAATTAGAAGCAAGATTAGATGGCTCTACAAAGTAGCGGACAAATCAGTATAAACGACATTAAAACAGAGTTAGGGAACTCTAGTGGTTCTCTAAACACTCTATCTGTTGCAGCTGGTAAAGCAGCTCCTCATGCTATGAGTGAATTTTATGGTTATGCTAATTACTCTAATCTTAAGTATTATGAAAATGACGGTACTGGAGATTACATAAGTGGATCTACCGGTTCTGCTCCGTTTACAATTAACTCTACGCAAGACCTAGCAATAAGTATGTGGGTTAGACCGCAGAATACGGCTGACCAAAATCACCTGATGATTAACTTTAGCAATACTACATCAGACGGTAATAATCGCTTGTTTATTAGTTATACCGCTAGCGTAAATAGAATTATTACCAGGGTAAGAACCAACTCTTCCAACTTTGATAGGCAGTTTGCTTTGCATGATAATAGCGCACAAACTGGATTAACAACAACAAATGCTTGGTCTGCAAACAACCGTGGCAATGCAAACTCTGACGGTTGGATAAACCTTACTGTTACTTATGATGCATCTCAATCCAATGCAGAAGCTGCTTTTAAACTTTTTTGGAACGGTTCAGAGTGTACATCCACAGCAGCATCATCAAACGGATCAAGAGGGTCTATAGCTGCTACTAACTACAAGATTGGTGAAAACATACACTCTACCAACTCTGGTGGTAATGCCTTTATGGATTTTGATGAGATAAAAGTATATGATAGAATTATTAGTTCTGAAGCTATTACTAATATATATAACTCTGGTGTTATTGCAGACAGCTCACAGACTTCAAGCACTAACCTGATAACTGAATGGACATTTGAGGGAAGCAATGCTGCTGACTCAAACAGTAGATACACAAGCTCCATAACTGGAGGCACAATACAAAATCACTAATGAATTACTCTGTAGAAAAATACCAAGATGATGGCAGCGTATGGGAAGTGTTAGAAGATGACATTCCGGTGTTTTGGGGTACGCAGCAAGAATGCCAGGACTATGTAGACAATTTGTCTTAATAACTACTATTGTATTATATTTGCAATAGTTGAATTCACTAAAATATTTTAATTATGGCAACAAAAGTCAAGAAAGTAACCAAAGCAGAACTGGAGAAAATCCAGGGAGCGGTAGGCGCAGTAAACCGTCTAACCAATCAGTTAGGTCAAATGGAAATCGCTAAAGCAGCTACAATGGGTCAAGTCCAGGAAGCTCAACAAGTGGTCCAGGCAGAACAAAAAGCTCTTGAAGAAAAGTATGGATCTGTAACGATCAGCTTGGAGACTGGAGAGATCACCGAAACAAAAGAGGACTAATCCTCACAAGCTTACACTCAAAAGGGCTGCGATTTTCGTGGCCCTTTCTTTTTTATCTTTGTCTCATGAGTAAGTCTAAAGATCTTTTTAAACGCTACGGAGTATCCGGCTTCAATAAGCCCAAGGCAACACCTGGTCACTCTTCAAAGTCACACGTTGTATTAGCAAAGTCTGGCGATAAAGTGAAACTAATCCGATTCGGAGAGCAAGGAGCATCAACAGCTGGGAAACCCAAACAAGGGGAATCTGATCGCATGAAAAAGAAGAGAGCATCATTCAAAGCTCGCCACGCCAGTAATATATCTAAAGGGGTGATGAGTGCAGCATACTGGGCCAACAAGGTCAAGTGGTAAACAATTATTAACTTTTTTAGATCAAGACAAATGTCAGATAACAGCTTTGCCAATTGGGTGAATGAATTAGAGAGTGCGGAACAACCAGAGGCTTGTTCAATTGATAATCCGGAATGTGAGGCGTGCGGTAGTTAAATGAAGCGTTGATATTATAATTATCTTTGCTTCAAGACATAACAGATATGAAGGCAAAAAAATATTTGAAAGGCGGTCAAGTAAAACTTGATGCTAATAAAGACGGTAAGATCTCTGGTAAGGACTTTAGTATGCTGCGTAAGGGTATGAAGAAATACCAAAAAGGCGGTAAGATGGCCCCTACCAAGAAAATGAAAAAAGCTGACGAGAGTGAAATTGACAGACGTTATGGCTCAACAGTGGGAACTAACCCAAGAACTGGTGATTTGAATTATCCTAACAGTTCTGACATGGACAAGCTTGATGCAACCGCTGGCACTGCTGGTAATCCAAACAATCTTCGTAAAGCTATTTCTGATAAATACTACTCCGAGCAAAGAAAAAAAATGGGTATTGATAAAATCAAGACCTATAAGTCCGGTGGTAAGGTAGTTAAGTATCAGGAAGGTGGATCAAACCCAACACCTACTGAAAGAACATACACTGAAGATGATCGCAGACAAATGACTTCTTCTGGTAACCAACCAGGTGCAGACTACAAAGGATACAATAAAACTAAAACTCCTAAAGAGGTTTTAGAGGGTAGTGAGATGAGACGATTAAAGTCAGCTCTACAAAAAAATAACTACGGCACTAATGGTATGTCTCTAGCTGATATGCGTAAGGCTGCTAAAACCAAGGGCATTTATGATGATGCTCGTAAATTAGCACGACAAGACTATTTGAAGGAAATGGATAAAAGAAAACGATAAAACAAAAGAGGGGCTTTCGGCCCCTCTTTCTTTAGGTAGTTAAACCAAACCAATAAACCCAACTAGCCTAATTTCTTATCACAGAGAATCTAACTACTCCGTCATTTCTTTTTGATTCCATTATAATAAAGTTCCCTAAATCGTAAAAAGAGAAAACACCTTCTGGATCATTATCTACTCTATTTGGTTCCACATCAAGGTTTAATACCGACACTGGAGCAAAAACGTATACCAAAGTATCTTTAGGAATAGGTATTGTCAATTCACTTGGCACACCAAGCTGTGTGAATTCTACAATACTCTTTGGTGCTTCCTGGGCAAACAGTTGACTCCCCAACATCATTGCCAATACAATCATCATCTTTTTCATAATCTCTTTCTCTTTGTTAACATTATTGTTAATACAAGTATAACGAATAAATATCTAATTTTGTACAAAGTCAATTAAATTTTTTTAAATATGAGTGAGAACGTAACAAACATCGAGGATTTGGCTCAAGCAGCTGGCCTGGATATTCAAGACGGAACACCGTTTGATGACTCGGCAGAGCAACAGCAAGAGCCAGTTTTTGAACAAGAGCAAGAACAAACACAGTTTCTAAATACAGAAACACAACCTGAAGCTGGATCAGGAGAGGAATTCCAGCAAAGTTCTTTTAATGAAGAATCTGATTCCGAAGAGGACATCGATGCGTTAGTTAACTCATACTTAAGCGAAAGGCTGGGTATGGACAATTTAACTCTTGATGATCTCCAGGAAAGATTAAATACGCCTCAACAGCAACAACGTGAGTTGGATGAGCGTGTAGCAAAGATTGCCGAGTTCGTAGAGAACACCGGTAGATCTCCAGAAGAGTGGTTTCAGTACCAGCAATTAAATCCTACCGAAATGGATGATTTATCTGCTATTAAGTTACAGACCATGTCGGAGTATCCTAATCTTTCTGCTGATCAAGTTGATAAACTTGTGAGTAGTCGCTACAAGCTGGATGAAGATCTATATGACGAAAGTGATATAGAACTGTCTAAAATCCAATTACAAATTGATGCTTCAAAGGCAAAACAGAGTATAGAAGAGTTACGAAGCAATTACACTTTGCCACAAAGCGTTGCTTCTACGGAGGATCTGTTTGATGAGAACTGGGTTAGCAATATGCGATCCACAGTCAGTGACATTGATGGTATTTCTTTTGATTTACCAAACGGCCAGGAGTTTACTTATGGTTTAGACAATGCTTACAAGTCTGATCTAATCAACAGAAACGAAAACCTGGAAACTTATTTTGATCAATACATTGATGAAAATGGTAACTGGGATGTAGAAACACTTTCTGTTCACCGAGCTGTCGTTGATAATATGCCAGCGATTGCGAAAGCATTGTATCAACAAGGACTATCGGACGGACAAAGAAACTTGGTTAGCAAAGCTGCAAACGCCCAAATGCAAACACCTGGTGTTGGCCCTGGTCAAGATGCAGATCCAATAGCGGAACAACTCAAAAAGGCTCTACTTGGTGGTAATGATACCACTATTAAATTTTTGTAAAACGCTATTAAAAATATAAGTTATGGCAATTACTGGACCTTCTGATGTAGCAAATGCTGGCATCCGTAGATTAGACCCAGCCAAGTACGTTGACTTGGCATCGTTCATCAATGAAGTGAACAAACCAGATAACCGTGAGTTATTGGTAAAAACGTATGGAAACCAAGGTATCACTGGTTTCTTAAAATTGACTGGCGCAGTTAAAAACGCTGGTACTAACGATCAAGTACAGTGGTGGGAAGAGCAACGTTTGCACCCTAAAGCAAGCATTGCACCAACTGCAACTGTAGCTTCTGCTGCTGCCGGTGCTTCTCAAGCATTCGTTGTAGCTACAGCTTCTGCTGCTGCTTCTGCAAGCACTGTTAACTTGCGTGAGAATGACGTAGTACTTGCTGGTACTGCATTTGATGTTCGTTGTTTCGTACACGATGTAGTTAAGTCTGGCAACACTGTTCAGTCTTTCAAATTGACTCCTTTGGCTTCTGCTGATACTCTTCCTTCTGTAGGTACAGCTGGAATCGAAGTACCAGTTATCGGTAACTTGTTTGCTCAAGGTTCTGACCAGCAAACAGACTACATGGAAAGCAACGTAGTTAAGCGTACAAACGGATACTCTATCATCAAAGAGATCTACAAGGTGACTGGTAGCCAGGCTACTAACATCGGATGGATCAACTTGGGTGGTGGTGACTACCGTTGGTACATCAAGTCAGAGCAAGACACTCGTCAGCGTTTCATGGACAAGCGTGAAATGATGATGTTGTTAGGTGAGTCAGTTACTGCAACTGCTTCAGCTCTTTCTGGTATTGCTGGTTCTGAAGGTTACTTCGCTGCAATCGAAGATCGTGGTATCAACGCTTCTGACTACATCTCTGCATTAAGCGATGTTGATGACTTGATCAAAGAGTTAGACCGTCAAGGTGCTGGTCCAGAGTACGCTATGTACGTTAACCGTCACCAGGCATTGAAAATCGATGACTTGATTGCTTCTGCTGGTGCTGGAACTGGTATCACTGCTGGTGTTACTTCAAGCTTCGGTGCATTTGGTAACAGCAAGGATATGGCTGTAAACCTTGGCTTCCAATCATTCTCTCGTGGTGGTTACACTTTCCACAAGCATGACTGGAAATTGTTGAACGAGCCAACATTGTTGGGCCTTGCCACTGATGCTGCTAAAGGATACGTAGGTGTTATGATCCCAATGTCAACTGTTGTTGATGCGAAAACTGGTGATCGTAACCCAGCATTGGAAATGAACTACAAAGCAACTAATGGCTACTCTCGCGAGCTAGAGCATTGGATGACTGGTTCTATCCTTGGAGCTACTAACGACACGAAGGATTTGGTACAATTCAACTACCGTTCTGAATGTAACTTGGTAACTCGTGCGGCTAACCGTCACGTATTGATTAAGAAGTAATTCTTAATTACATATATGAGCCACTCCTTCGGGGGTGGCTCTTTTTAAATTTTAATTGTATTTAATATTATGGAACAAAAAACTGCTCCGGCAAAGCGTGGTCGTAAACCAGCTGCCCAATCTCCAGCCGTAAACGCTGGCACTTCTTATAAGATCAAAAAGAAAGAAGTTAAAAAAGAACGTGAAGTATATATCTTCCTGACGAAGAAAAAAGGAGGCATCTACTTCAGTATCCCACAAACAAACATTACAGTATTTGATGAGGGTAAAAACGAGATTAGACAAATCCGTTACTGCCCTAATGAAAACTCTATCTATGCAGACGAGCAAAGCTCAAACGCAGTAAGAGAACAGATCGTATTCCGTGAAGGAACACTTGCTGTAAAGAAGAATCAACCTAACTTAATCAAGTACCTCACTGCTCATCCAGAGAATGAAGCAAACGGAGGTGGCTTGTTCTACTTAAAAGACGAAGCTAAAACAGCAGTTGATGAAGTAGAAGCTGAATTCGCAGCACATGAAGCTGTAGGTTTAGTTCGTGATAAAGCAATTGAAGATCTATACCCAGTAGCTATGTTCCTGGGCATTAACATCGAAGCTGAAACAATGAGTATTAAGCGTGAGCTTTTAAATCATGCTAAATCAAATCCAACAAAGTTTATCAAGATGTTTGATAATCCAACAGTACGTACACGTAGTGCAATTATGCAAGCTGTTGACTTCCAGATCCTGGATAGCACAAACGATGGTATGCGTTGGTTTGACACTGGAGGTTTGATTGTATCAACTCCTATTGGTCAGGACACAGTTGATGTAATGACAAGATTTTGTTTAACGGAAAAGGGTTCTGAAGTTTTCAGTGAAATCACCAGCCGTTTAGAATCTATTGCATAACTTTGTCGACTACTTACTAATTCCATCAAATCTCTTTCTCTCGTTATTATGATGGTAAGGGCATCCCAAAAGGATGCCCTTTTTTATTTCGTACATTTGCTATTATAGAATCACTACAGAAATGGCAAGTGTCAACCAAGTATATAACACATTAAAAGATCTGGCTAATAAGGACCAGCGAGGTTTTGTTACACCAACGGTGTTTAACAACTTTGCTCCAGTTGCCCAGGCTAAAATATTTAACGATCTGTTCCAACAACTCAACGTAGCTAAAAACATGAAGCTTCGTGGTCTTGACGTACAAAGACACTTGAGTGCAATGAAACAGATTGAAGAAGATCTATCTACATTCTCAAAGACCGAGACTGTATCTCAAGCTAATGGAACATTTGCAAAGCCTGATGATTTAGCGAAGATTATTTCTTTACGTACTTCTGGTGCTTATGTGTTTGGAACTACAACTTCCACACCTATTGATGTAATGTACGATGAGGAAAAGCTTGAGTATATCCTACAAAGTGATTTATCAAAGCCAAGCGATTCAGCTCCAGTAGCATTATTAAGCGATGTTATTGAGGTGTTCCCAACTACGATAAAGAAAGTTAAGATTAGATACTACAAACAACCAGAAGGTATTAATCCTACAAGCGGAGCGAGAACTGCATCTATGCCGAAGTTCGGTTACGATCAAGCGTTACCTGGAGGAAAAGAAGTTTACCTGGCAGCGAACAGTGTGGACTTTGAATTACCGGATCACTATGTTCCCAAATTGGTAATTGAGATTGGTAAGATGGTTGGCATAAACTTGCGTGACGAAGCTGTCATAGCTTATGGCGCACAACAACAAGCACAATAATGGCAAGAGATACTGTTACTATTGATCAAATTGTAAACGACTTTATACTCACCGGCTCTGGTGATGACTATGTTGCTGATGCATCAAATACCGTTGTTAGAAACTTTGCCTTGCGTGGAATTCGTGAGATGGGTTTTGATATGCTCAAGCAAGTAAAGTCTCTAAAGCTTACAATCAACAAAACATTAAACACAGTTGATTTACCAGATGACTTCGTAGATCTTATTAAGATTGGAATTGTAGGTCAAGATGGATTGGTCCACGTGTTTGGTGAAAATAAAAACATCAACATATCCAACAAGTACAAGACGGATGCCGCTGGCAACCCAATAGACAGTGATAGTGATGGCGTGTACGATCGTGAGCGTGATCGTGATGTAACCAACGTAGGTGAAGGCTTTAAACAGTACGATAGCTATGTATTCCGTAACTACCTATACGAAACTACTGAAGGACGTTTATATGGCGTAGGAGGGGGACAGTACGGTGGTGAGTACAGAATGAATAAAGAAGACAATCGTATTGAGCTTGGAACTGGTATCGATGCTACCCAGGTAGTTGTAGAATACATTGCTGACGAAGCAAGAAGTACAAACCCAAGAATCCACTTGTACGCAGAAAACGCATTAAGATCTTATATGTACTACCGTTTGATTGAGCGCAAAAGCACAGTCCCGGCAAACGAGAAGATGCGTGCCAGACAAGAATATTACAACGAGCGTAGATTAGCTAACGCACGTATAAAAGCATTCTCTAAAGAGGAAGCTTTGAAGACTATTAGAAAGAATTACCAACAAAGTCCTAAAGGATAACATATGGCGGTTGACAAACTAACTCCACGATACCTTAACAAGGACAATGATCCCAGGGTATTGAAATCCATTGAATTAGTAGATGCGCTAAATATTCGTGTATCTAATGATGACGATGGTAATGCTGGAGTTGTAAAAAACATTAAGGGTAACACCGTAGTTGCGTATAAAAATACAAGCGACACTCTTCCAGCTGGAACAAACAAAGTTATTGGTCACGTATCAAACTTACAGAAGGACGAGGTCTTTTACTTTGTATACAACAGCAACAACAATCATAGCATATACAAGTATTCACTCTCAAGTGATCGTGTAATAAAGGTTTACCAGGACAGCGTTTTAAAGTTTACAGAGAATGGCTTTGTTAAGGCTGATATTATTGTAAACCAGTACAACGATACCTTACTGTATTTTACCGATGGTGTAACCGAACCAAAGAAGATTAACATCTCTAAAGCGGAGAGCGGATTGTATCCAAGTGAATACAGCCAGGGAACAAATCCTTCTACAACTCTTACTGAAGAAGAGCGACTATACTTTATTACCACAGCTAAACAGCCGCCACTTGATCCTCCTACCTGGAGTTTCTTTACGGATTCTTCAAAGACTGTAAATAATCTATATGAGAAAACTTTCCAATTCGCATATCAATACGTCTATGATGATGGGGAAGTTTCTGCGATTTCTCCCTATTCAGCAGTGGCGTTTACGACAGAACAACTCAATGATGGCCTTGTTACAGCAGATGCAAAAAAGACAAATAACGGAATAAATGTTGAGGTAAAAACTCATGTTGGTGATGTCAAAAAGATTCGTGTATTAGCCAGATCAGGTTTAGACAACATCTTTTATATTATTGATGAAATTGACAACGATAGAACTGGTGTACAGTCTAAAACCATTAAGTTTTTAAACGATGGCGCATACACTGCTGTTACTCAAGATCAGTTTAACAAGCTGTTTGATAATGTACCACTGAAATCAGATACTCAAGCTATAAGTGGAAACCGATTAATGTACGGTGGGTATACAGAAGGGTATGACAATGTTGATGTAGATATAGAGGTCTTGCCTAATTACAAGGAAAGATATCCCACCTACGACACTCCAATGACCTTGGACACCGATAATCATTCAGCAACAAAGCGCATTGAAATTGATTTATCTGACTTCCCTGGCATCTTAAAGCCTGGTAGTGCATATACTCTTGACTTAACAATACTCTCTGACTTTGTTAAGTTTAATATGCAGAACTATCCATTGTCATGGCAAGAGGCTCAAAGAGGAACAGATATAATAAGAGGTAGGATTGCAGATACTGTGAATGTAGACATGACTCCTATTAAGAAGAACTTTGTCTACTCACCAACGCATCCTACAACAAAGGCTGATGCTGCAACGGCTATTATGGGATATTTAAGTCCAAATATTCCAGTGTCTTTTGATACTATAAATCAGTTTTTAGATCACGCTACGGAAATAACAAATGTTATTGGAGGTGACATCAAGAGACACGCATACTATAGAGGGTCTGGTACAGTGCGTTTAGTTTTTGATCCTTATGATAGCACTAACGAAAAGATTACAGCGACAATAAAAATAACAGAAGCCAATTTAAATATTGACAAACTCTACGGTCACTCTGGTGGTGCGCCAGATTTTACCGATGAAAGGTTTGTAAGTGCTACCGGATATAATGGGGCTGGCCTAGAACCAGCTACTTCAATAAATATTGAGTACAACGGTGATGGGTCTAATTATATCGGTTACCTACAAACATATAATTCTGATACTGGTTATTTTATTTCTTTCGGAACAAATGAAACAGCAAACTCCAGGTTTCAGAACGCTACGCTAACAAATAACTCCAGGTACGCTGAAGGATCTGGAGGATCTCTTTCTTTTAAAGCTGGCACAACACATAGTTTAGGTGTTGTTTATTATGATGATAGAAACCGTAGTGGGTCTGTGCAAAAAGCACCAGAGTCTTATGTAAAATGGTTTGGTGAAAGATCCAGCAAAGGACCAACATCAATGGTGATGCGTATTAAAAATGATGCACCTTCTTGGGCAACACGCTGGAGTCCGGTCTATGCTGGTAACAGTAGTACATCAAGCCATTTACAGTATTCCGTAATAGAAGCCAGGTACGAGACAAATACAACTGCACTAAAAAGTGCTGCTCAAGATTACAACAATAAGATATTTGTATCCTTTAGATCGCTTTCTGGTAAGGAAGATTCCTATGTTGAGAGCAAAGGGGCATTAATAGATTATAGCTTTACTAAAGGTGATAAGCTTCGTATATTAAGCTTTGGTGACAATTACTATCCTAATGGTATAGACTTTAATGTTGTTGGCTATGAATATTACTCTGCCTCTCCTACGGATAATCCTATTTACGATGACACCTCGGAAGCTACTAAATACAAGACCACCGGATACTACTTGATCCTGGAAGATAACGGTCATAGTAAGTTTGGTAAAGCAGCGGTAGTAGCTGGTACAGATGATTGGGACAACAAGTGTATTGTTGAGATTTACAGTAAAAAGAAAACAACAGAGGGGCTACCGTTTTATGAAATCGGCAAGTCTTATAATGTATCGAACGGAACACACGATGGCGAAAGAACCGCTACTTCTGTTAATTTCAATATAACCGGAACTGGAAGGTTTAGAAGATTCTATTCTGACGAAAAAATATTTAAAGGGGATACGTTTACGAAATCTGGAGTAAAGATTAATATATTAAATGTTATCGTAAGTGATGATACCGCGTATTCCTACATGGGTGTTTGTGAAGTTGTTTTAGGGAGTAATGGAACTCATACTATGACGGTTCAAAACCCAGACGTTGTAGTGGAGCTTACAGATGGGGACGTTTACTATAGATTAAGACAGCTACGTTATGGCAAGGACCATACAACTTACAACTACTTGACTGAATACATTGAAGACTCTTCGTTGAGTGATTTCTTTGCATCTAATCAACAGTCATATGGTAGAAGCAATTTGTATGCTCCAAGCACAATGCAGATGTACCGCAAGGCATCAATCACCTACAGTGAGCCTTTTAATTACGACAGCCAGGATTTGTCATTAAGCTCTTTTAATTTGTCCCTGGCAAACTTCGCTGACTTTGATAATTCTTACGGGTCTATTAAGTTCTTGCAAAACTCTGCTGACAGTCTGATTTGTATTCAGCAAAATAAAATGAGTGTTATACCGGTAGGTAGAAACATTATACAATACGCTTCGGACAATGCAGATTTGGTTGCATCTAACAATATATTAGGAACACCTCAATATATGGCTGGTAACTACGGATGTGATGACAACCCAGAAAGCGTATCAATTCGTTTTGGACGTGTTTACTTCTCGGACATTAGAGCTGGTAAAGTGTTAGCCTTTGGTGCTTCAGGTATTGAGCCTATTAGTGAGAAAAATATGGACAGCTTCTTCAGTAAGAAGTTTGCTGATGCTACAAAATATACCTCTGCTGTTGATCTTAATTCTGGTTATGATCCGGATAACGATGAATACTTGGTAAGCATAAACGATATATACAACAGCTCGATAGTAGTCACTCATAGTGGTGGAGATACTACCGCTGTATTAAGTACAGATAGCTCTGGTGTAATTACAAGTTCACCGGTCTATGGTTCAGAGTATCTAAATTACGATGGTGCTGATGCTAATTGGGACGATCTGTTTACTAATTACGAAGATGCTGGTAACGGTGTAATCTACCTTGATCGCAATGACATAGGTAATGTACAGTTAGATTCTGCACTTGCCGAGAATGCCTTTGGGTCTTTTAACATTGTGGCTACCACGACAACAAACGACTTTATAGGCCAGGCAACAGTGAACCTGGCAAATGGTAATGTAACCTTAACCAATGGCGAAGGAGTAACATATGCTACGTCTGGAACAACAAAAGAATTTGAAGGATTTACAGTAGCTTACGATGCAAAAGGTGGGCAATGGTCTACGTTCTATTCGTTTGTACCAGAGAAGATGGGTTACATTAAAAACTTGTTCTACACATTTAAGGACGGTCGCTTGTATACCCACGATACCAATAGTACTTACAATAGTTTCTACGGCACAAGCTATCCAAGTAAGATTAGTGTGGTGAGCAACTACAATCCGTCTATGGTTAAAACTTACGAGACTATTAGCTTGGAAGGTAATGCTGCCTGGGATGCTGTATTTAAAAACACTGATCAGCAAAGCTCGATATCTGCAAGTGCATACGAAGAGCGTGAGCGTAATCATTATGCTCACATAGGTAGAGATACTTTAGGATCTACCGGACACATTGTATCTATAGGTAAAGTAACCGCAATCAGTGGGGATAAAATTACTATAGACTCAAGAATTAGCAACATCCCAATTGGATATGAAGCTGACATATTAAAAGTTAGTGGATCAAGTTTAGTGGACACCAACCTGGATGTAAATGCAATCACCGGCAGAAAAGAACTGCAAGCTGATGCAACTGTATCTGGCATTAGTGTTGATGATGTACTTGTTGCAAGAACTCAATCTGCTATGGACGGTGATCCAATGCGTGATTACTATATGCAAATTGACCTGGAGAAAACATCAAACAGTGCGGTAGAATTGTACGCTGTTAACACCACATTTGATAAATCTAACTTACATGACCAACAAGGTCAATAAATACTTATTTTTGTAATTATGAGAGCCAACAAAAAGAAAACAAAGAAAGTCCCAAAGGCGCAGATGGGTATGCTTATAGGTGCTGGCGTTAGTGCTGTGCCACAAGCTCTTGCTGCGTACCAAGGTTATAAAGCGCAAAAAGAAGCAAAGGCAGAACAAGCTTCGCTAAAAGCTATGATGCCTTCTATGACTTCCCAGGAGGACTATTACAACTACTACCAAAAGCAAGCGCAGCTGTTAAACCAGTCGAAGCTCCAAAATCAAATGGATCAGTCTTTGGCTGCTGGTGCTAAAACACTACAATCTGCTGGCTCTCGTGGTGTTCTTGGTGGTACGCAAGGAATGGTTGGCCAGGCGCAATCAACTAAAGCTGATTTAACACAACAGCAAGGACAGCAACTCCTTGGTGCTTACGAGAAAATGATTGGTGCAAAAGAGATGGATCGCCAACGTATTCTTGGACAAATCGGTGCATCGCAGCAACAACAAACTGCTGGTATGGCTACTATGCTTCAGGGGTTACAAGGTTTGGGGGACACAGCTTTATCTGCTGGACTTGAAAGTGAGAAAATTAAGGCTGGGTATTATAGTAAGACTGGAGGAACAACTCAAAAAGAAGCGAAAGATGGGGCTACGATAAAGAAAACTCCTGGTGAATTCTCACATGAAAAGAACCCTATTGATGTAGTTCAAGACGGAACGAAGATTGCCGAGATGACTGGCGGTGAATATATTTTTAACCCAGAACAAATGGCTGCAATCAAAAAACTTGTAGCATCAAACGAAGGCAATAAGCTTCATTCTTATATGAAGTCTATCATTAAGAAGTTTGAGAAAAAGGCTAAAGCATAATGGCATTACTTACCGATAACATAGCACCACAGTCCAATGCTTCTTCAATGATTGCGAAGTTTGGTGAAGATATGCAGCGTATGCAGTACTATCGTGACCAAGAAAAGCAACGTCAAGAATTAAAGGCAGAGCGTGCGGCTGAATACCGTGGTGAGGCTACCGCTGTAATCAATTCATTACAAAACTTTGATGGACTCTATAGCGTAGCTCAAGGTATGTACAGCACATACTTGGACTTTGAGAATTCTGGTGACATCGAGAACGCTGCAATGGTAAAGAAACAGCTTGAGATGACACTCAAGGCAATGCAAGGCTATACTACCAGTTTTATTGATCAGCGCAATAGCTTGTCTGATGATAAGGTTTTAGCTGGCTTTGATAACGATTATCAGGAGCTTCAGTCTATTGCTGATGAATACCAGCACAAAGGATACTCGTACATTGGATTCCAAAACGGATCACATATTGTTGAAGATGAGAACGGTCAACAAATGACTGTTGAGCAAATCCCAGGTATTTCTGACGGATCAACATTTGTAAATGACGATCGTGTACAGATGAAGGAAGCTTTACCGGATGGATATTCTGATGCATATGATCTTGCCGGGCAGTACGGAAGCAAGGTTCTTACCAATGATGTAATGGATGACTACGGTCGTATTACTGATGAGAACTTACTGCGTGAGAAAGTTACTATGCGCTTCACAGAACGTATTGCTCTAAAGCCTGGTCAACTGCACAATATGATTTATTTAGATCAGCGTGCTAAAGGCAATATGGATAGCTTTGATTTAAACACAGTCCAGGAACTCGCACAAGATGAGGATTACACCAATGGTCTAATCAATAACTTTGTTGACGATACAGTTTCCCAAATCAAGGGTAGCATCCAGGAAAAAGATACTCCAGCTCAAGCTACAGCAAAAGAAAAGTCTCAAGCTGTTCAAGAATTAGAGATACAAAATGACGAAATAACTACAGCTAAAGCTCCTATAAGATTTAGCATAACTACACCAGTAGATCCAGCAGACCCAAGCAAAGGTGATATGGGTAAGTCTATGTATATAATGGGAGTCAAGAAAGACAGCAATGGATTACCGGTTGTACGCAACTCCGTTATGAGTGGTGAAGGTGCTGAAGCAAGTACTAAAATTGAAGATCTTCCATTGACGAAAGGCAGCCAGCTTTGGAAAGGTATGTCTGATTACTTTGGTGGTGAGAAATATTTGATTCAAGCACTTAAGCGCATGGGGGTTGATGTAGATAAGTACTCGATGTAATACCTTCTTTTTTTGGTATCTTTGCTTAACAAGCAAAATACCTTATGGACGATAAAGTTCTCAAGCTCATAGACCGAGCAATCAACGAAGGATTATCTTACGGAGAAGTTCAATCTATCATGTCGTTCAATGGCTACGATCAGTCAGCTATTGACCAAGCACTATCTGAACTTAAAAAAAAAAGACCGGAATTGGTTTCGGATGTTCCCTCTACTTCGGAGCAACCGGATTCTGGGGCATTCAATGTTCCTACATCAAATCTGGAGTCAACCGATACATCCGATTCGGAGTTAGTACCGGATGATTTAACTAAAGCCGACTTCGTTAATAACCGAGAGCCTTTGATGAACTTTGCTGACCAGCAAGCTCAAACAGCTCAAGACCTTAACGACCGACTTAAGTCTGCTGATCCCGATCCGTTAAACTTCTTTGAGAAAAGTGCAAAGCGCATTGGCGGTTTTGTTAGAGGCTCATCAACACCAGGTGGGCTTGGCTTTGGTGTGGAGCTTGGCAACGTAAACGTTGATATAGAGAGAGCAAAGCAAGAGAAAGAGTTAGAGCAAGACATTGAATATCAAAAATCAAGACGTGATGACCGTGTTGCTGCAAACGCAGCCTTGAACGATCACTTTGGTTTTGATTACAATTTATACGAAGAGGACGAGCAAGGTATCCTACGTCCTAATCCAGAAAAGAGAAAACAAGTAGACGATTACCTGGGCGGTATGAATGCCCAGGCTGACTTTATTCGTAACCAGGTAGGTATTGAAGATGCTATCAATGCAGAGGCAACTAAAAACCAACTGCCTGGATTCATACAAGATGTTTATGACCCAATTTCCGCACCGATCTTATCGGCAATGAACTTTGGTACAAGTACATCTATCAACTTATATGGTACTGTAATGGATGCCATTGGCGCACCAGAGAGATATGCTGGTCGTGCTAAAACATCGATTGCTGAAGGTAGAGCAACGGCACAATTAAGAGCTGGTCTTGATCCAAAAGACACACGTTCATTTACCGAGCTGTTCCAAGAAGGAGAAATTGGCAAAGGTGCTGTTTCTTTAGGAATTACCCTGGCAGAACAGTTACCACAAATTGCAATGACTATTGTTGCTCCAGAAGTTGGTTTAGCTGTGGGTGGTGGTTCAGCTGCAACGGCATCCTACATGGATGTGCGTAACAGATTGGATATGACCATTGCTGACAAGGTAACTTCTACTGTTGTATCTGGTGCTGCTGAATATTTGTTTGAGAAAATCTCTATGACGGATATTCGTTTAGCTCGTAAAGCCCTGGGTATAGACGAAGCTATTGATGCCGCTTCTGCTGGAGCAAAGAAAACAGCACGCACTAAAGCATTAAAAGAATTACGCAAGCAATCTAAAATGCGTCCAATTGTCCAGACTGGTGAGCAGTTCTTATCAGAAGGTTTGGAGGAAGTTGGTGTTGAGCTAACTAACGGTGTATTGGCTTATATGATTTCTGGTGAAGTTACAGATCCTCGTGATGTGTTAGAGAGCTTCATCATTGGTGGTATTATGGGTGGCGGTACTGTCGCTGTGCCGCAAATATTAGCTTCTGGAATGAACGGTATGGCATCCATTGCCAACATGAAGGAGTTTAAGAATGTAAGCGATGAGATCCAAAGCTTGAATGCAAAGCTTAAGGACAATATGAGCGAGTACGATCGCCAAAAGATAACAGATCGTATTGTTGAGCTTGGTCAAAAACAAAGAAATATTGCTGCTGCATCTATGCCTATTTACGCTGCAATGCCTAAAGAAGCACAAGAAACAATGCGCCAGATCCACAAGGATATGAATACTGCATTGAACTCTTACTATTCACTATCAGATGCAGATGCAAAGAAGAACCAGCTGAATGTTATCCGTGACTTAATCAAGGATAAAAATGTGATGGAAGAAGAGTATGCCGGTAGAGCTATTACTGCTCAAGAGCATAGTCCAAAGAATATTAAAATCAACGAAGAGTACACTGAAGAACTTAACGATTCAGTAGAATACGAGGACGGTCAAGTAAAGGCAGAGAATGGAATCACCAAGAGTGAAGCCAGTGCAATGTCAAGAATCTTTGGTATCGTAAAAGGTAAGGGCAAAGCAAAGGTTGTAGTACACAACTCGCTACGTTCGTTGATGAACTCTGACAGCCAAGCTCGTAAACTGTTCCGTGAGTCAAAAGGTAAGACCAGAGGTGTAGCGTATGTAAAGACAGAAAAGGGAGGCAAGAAAACTATCCACGTTCTTTCGCCACAAGCGTTTAGACTGTACAACCAGCACGCTGGAACAGATCGTTCAGCTGGTAAGACATATGCTCACGAAGTATTGCACACTGCAATCAGTGAGATGCTAACGACAGATCCGTTAGCGCAAGAGCGTTTGTTTGCAGAGATTGAAAAAGAAGCTGCGGCTGGTAATGTGTTTGCTCGTGAGGCTTTGAAGTTTTCAGAGAAGTACACTGACGAGAAAGGCTTTGACGAGAACACTCGTAAGAACGAAACACTTACTGAATTCCTGGCGTTGATGACTCGTGGTAATAACCTGGAATCATTAAGACGTGATACACCAAAGCTGTTGGATCGTATCAAGAACCTGATCAATGATTTTTTAATAAGTGCTGGATACACTGATATTAAGATCCAGGACGATGCCGATTTGTTTACCGTTGCAAAGAACTTATCTGATGCAATGCGTTTAGGGGCTACGGTACAGTTTGGTCGTGACATACAACAAGCTGAAGTTGCAAAGGCTAAATCTAAACGTGCAAAAGCTGAACCTACCACTACTGAAGCACCAGTTCCTTTGGCTGCGGACATCGATACTGAAAACAGTCTTGATGAGATTGTGTTTACACTTGTTACTGATCAATATGAGAGTGGTGCTGTTGACCAAGCTGTTATAGATCGTTTGATAGAACTGTCCAGGAGTAACGATAAAGACAGTTTTTCTCTGATAGAAGCTGCTTTGAATGGACCTATATCAGACCGTACTGTTGGGAGTCTCTTAAAGCTTGTTATACCAAGCATAGAAACGGTTGATGATACCGGATATGACTTAATAACTGATGAAAAAGCAGCTGAAATTCAAGAACAAAATCTTGAACGTTCCAAAATGGTTAGGGATTTTACTCAATTTGCCAGTGGTAAAATAGAGAAATTCAGTGAAGCGAGAACTGTAGAAGAACAAAAACAAGCTGTTCTTGAGTACCTGGACAGATTGGAAAGTGAAGCAAAATACCATAAAAGACAAGTTCAATATCAGTTTGGATTACTTGGTGATGCATTAACAGAGACTCAAAAAAATACCATATCAGATCATATTCAAAGGTCCGATATGTTTATCGAGCAAATTGAAACCAATCTCGATAATGCATACGACACTATGTATGGTATTTTCAGTGTAGCAGCAACCATGGGTAACGATGCTGGAATCTTTTTACAAGGTGCTAGTAGTAAATTTATGGGATTGGGAGGATACCGTGGTATTTATGCTTTGATCAACAGCGTTTTAGATAATCAGAGATATAAGATAATGTCTTATGGTGGATCTGAAAATAGTCTACTAAATCAAAAACCAGTATCGGAGTTTATTAAAGAAATCAGATCCCTGGTAAATGCTTTTTACGAGAACGAAGATCTACAAGGACTAAAAAATCTGCTTTCAATTAGAACTGATCTTGATAGTGAAGTTTTGTATGAAGAATACGGTCCTTTTGAATTTGTAAACGATTACGTCAAAGGTTTTAATTTAGAAGGTAGATTTAGTACTCAATCAGCTAATCACCTTGCATCTAAACCAGGTGTTATGGATATGGATTTAACCGGGACCGATCTGGATCCTAAAAACTTCCCTATCCTAACCTCTTTACTTGCTACCGCACGTTTACAAATGAAGGGTTATCAGAATATTTATTCTTACTTTGAACATGGTGTATATAAGTTTGATAAACTTGTAAATCCCAAAGTACCTATGGATGTTATTCAAGGTGTTATCTCACAAGAAATCTATAAAAGATCAGAAGGTAAAAAAGGATCATCATTGTGGTCCCCTTCAAAGGATGATCAGCTCGTTGGTCAGAGTCAAGCACAGTTATTTCCGTTAAGACCTAACTCAACAGCTATTACTGAAAAATTATTTCTTGAATCACCATTGATGAATTCTTTGGATCCTTCAACCTTAAAGATGAGGTCAGCTACTGTTGATCAGTGGATGAAGTATTTTAGTGAGATCAAGGGTGGTAAGATAGAAGCTGAAGCACTTGGATTAAGATCTTTCTTGGAGAGGTATATGTCTGAAAACTTATCAGCAAAAAGTATTCCTTTTGAAGTAATACAGAACTTCTTGTATCACAATACTTTCAAGGTTTCTGTTAATGCACCAAGAGGTATTCACCGCTGGGATCAAGCATTCTATGACGGAAAAAATGGTGTGGTTTATGTACCTAATATTTTAGGTGATTTAGGATCTGATCCATTTGCTTCTCCAATACAGCCTACGGATGTAGACAGTATGACGTACGACAGCTCACACAATTATCAAATAAAAATTGATGAGTTTATTGATATAGAAAGAGACATGGACGGTGAGTTAATGATCGGTGTCCAGGCAGAAGTTCTTATGCCCAATGGTGAACTTCTTTATACTAACTACACTTTACTTCCATTTGAAATCTACCCAAATAACATTCCGGATAATGTTGCAGATGCTATAGAACAAGCAGAAAACGAAGGTGATGTTGACAGTCTGTTAGATGTTCTTGATGCTCTGCAAACTGCCGAAAACCTTCGAGGAGATGCAGAGCGTAGGTTTAATTCTGTTAGAGAATATCAAAAAGATATACAAGAAACTGAAAGTGAAGAAGATCCAGACTACCTTGAATCTGTTTACAATAGAGTGCCAGTAGAAAGACCTCGATCTACAGAGATTATTGTAGGTAAGGATATGTCTTCTTCTGAAGCTATATCAAAAGCTATGGTTCTTGATCGCACTTATGCTCTGGGAGATCATACAATATATAGCGTTTCTCACCGTAACTACAGCACTGGTCGTGTTGCTGGAAATAATTATTCAGAGATATTGATACAGCATCCGGACGATCATTCAGAATCTGGTGAAATTTTCAGAAATTCTGGCCACTACAGTGAGCCAAATGTTATTGCTTTTACCAGGATTGCAGAAGGAACAGCGGCTGATGGTGGACGTGTTCTTATTGTTGATGAGTTGCAATCTGACTGGGGCCAGGACTCCAGGAGGTTTGGTATGTCCCCAAATCCTAAAACCCAAGTCAAAGATGAAAATATTGTCAAGTCCGAATCTGTACTTCAGATCGCAAAGGATTTTGAATCTGAAAATGCAGATGTAAGAGCTTTGCGAACAGATCTGGGAGCGATCATGACTACTTTTGCAGAGAAAGCTTTTAATTTCTCACGAAATACCAATGACGAAAAAGAGCCAAGCTTTCAGACAACAAAATCTATTGACGTTGCCTTTGATAAGATCAACAAATACTTTGAAGACAATCCATCTCACTTGGCGTATCTTTCTCAACTAAATCCTTTTGGTAAAGACCTTCGAGAAGGTAATTTTGCCCAAGAAATGATAAGTATGGTGTTTGATCTTGCTGGTCTTAACTACCAACAGTTTGTTGAAGACGGTCTAAATGCTATTATGAATCCCGAATACCAGGATGAGTTTATTAGTGTTATGAGTGCGATAAACCTTAAAGAGGCAGACGTAAACAAGAATGAGCTTATTTCTCGTTTTGACACCATGGTATTAAGACCTATGGTGTATCAAGCTTTAGGGAGATTCACTGATATGATGTATGCTGATGGGGGCGGTTACGTAAAAAAAACAAACGACTCTGTAGCCAATAATATTCAGATAATAGTTGAAGATTTTGGATCACCGAAGGGATCCAGCGATACAGATTTTGCTGATAATGCTGTCCTTATTTTAAGCCAAGAAGCTGGGTTTGATTATAATAAACCTGAAGATGTTCGTAAACTAATATTTGAGGCGTTGAGCCAGCCGTCTATAGATGCCTATGATCTTTATGTGTCCTTAAACGACACAGAGGGGATTATGGAAAAGATTGGTAAGATTCACGTTGGTGGTAGCCGAGATGTTAAAAAATCAATAGCGAATGCAGAAGGATTTGCATCCAATAAAAAAAGCCCCGGTATATACGGAACTAACCAGTCAGATGTTGGTGTTCTTATAAGAGAACATCGTGAGTACTTTCATGATAGCAATAAAGGTTTCTTGGCAAGAGTTCAGTATGAAGAATTTTCTGAAGGAAGAACATCTAAAGGTGAGTCTTTGGTAACTGATTGGCACAATACCGGAGATATTCATAATAGAATTTTCGGGGAAAAGACACCCTATTTTGAATCAACGGCTGAAGGTTTGGCTCGCTCTCTTACCAGAAAGGATGCTCGTAAAGATGCCATTCAAAACACTTTAAGGTTTTTTAGATTACGCATAGAATTTGGTAAAAAAATTCAGAAGTCAGCACCAAATCTTTTAGAAGAGGCAATCAGTTCGAATCGACATTGGTCAGTATGGAAAATACTTGAAGAAAAACCAGCCGATGTACACAAGCTCTTTATTGACTATGTATTGAAACAGATCAATGGTTTTTACGATACTTTGGATTCAATGAACCTGGAAGAAAAAAGCCTTATTGAAGGGATGAAAACAATTGTCGGTAAAGATCATAGACAAGTACCATTCACTCCTTACGGAAACAGAACGGAAGATTGGGCTGGACTTGGAATGCGTGTAATATCACAGCTTGCCTCTAATGGAGATTTTGATTATGTAGTTTGGCTTCCTGGTTATATTCAAGAGAGACGTTGGGGAAAAAGCGGTATTGGTCCAGGCAAGTTCTACGACAATGTACTTCCCAAGATTGCACAAAATGCTGTCAAACGATTTGACAATAAAGTTAAGATTAAACCTATCAATGTCTTAAACAATTACAACAACATTGGAGCTGGATCTTTTCAAGCGTTAGGATTTAAAGTTTCTGATAAGATGAAAAAGTTCTTTGATGAAAAAAATGCCCCTATGTTTACCCTGGACACAGACTTTGCGGCTGATGTACCGGATGTAACCAAGGAGAACCCTATCACTATCATGAATGCATTGTCGTTTGCAGATCAAGCAGCGATCCCAACAAACGTTGAGTTTAAAGAAGCGTTGACAAAAATGCTTCACGAAGATCCAAAGCGTGATGAAATCATTGATAAGTACGGTCTTATTTTAGAAAAAGGGCCAGACGGATTGATGCACTACAGAATGGACGATAATCTGGCTAATTACCTGGGAGATGCATTTGAGTTTGAGACGTTAGTTGCAATGAAAGCTTATCCAGATGCGATTGGCTGGTATGATGAAACGGTGACAAAAGCAATGACCGTAGTTGAGTTGATGTACCCAGAAATCAAAGCGGATAAAGATCTTGCTGCGATCATGAAGATGGCTATTGCTATTTCTTCAAACGGATTGAAGGTCAAACAAAACTTTGCACTGGCTATAAAACAATACGAATACTTCCGTGAGAACGGTAAGTTCAATCCAGAGCTGGTTGAAGGGGCGCAAGGGGGATCTATGTCCAATGCTTTTGCATTTATCAATGAGGCTTTAGATATAATGAGCATTGAGAACTTTGTTGAGTTCCTGGTTACTCCGGTTCGTAACGGAGATATGTCCGCTACTATTACTGTTATTGATGAAGAAACTGGTAAGGAGAAGAAACAGAAACAAAACTTAAGCCCTCAATATCCAGTTGATCATATGTTGTTTGGTGCTGCTATTTTTGGCCCAAAGATTGGTAATGGTTTCTTTATGAACCTGATGGGTGAGTTCCAGACACTGACTATTGACCGTTGGTTGACAAGACAGTTTGGTCGTTTGCGTGGTGATCTTCTTATTGCAAGAAGTGAAGCTCTTACGAAATCTGGTGAAGAGCGATTTATAAAAGCTCTTACAAAGCTACGCAAAAGTGATCGCAAGAAGCTTGGCGCAATGAAGTCACGCAAAAAGCCATACTTTATAGATGAGCTGTTTAACCCGGCATTTGATCTTAAAAAGAATGCATCTGATTTAGACATAGATCAGTTATCTCGCAAGGTTGCTTCAGCTACAGCTAATAAAGATCGCCTTGCTGTATTACAGTCAACACCACAGCTTGATGAATTAAGAAAAGCAGCGAGAAACCACGTTAAGAATCTAAAGGGTGAGAAAGAATCACCTTCAACTGGTACGGAGCGTGTGTTCATGGAAAATATATTTAAAGAGCTGCAAAACAGATTGTTTAGCAAGTATGGTATTAGTATTACAATTGCTGATCTCCAGGCTGTAAACTGGTATCCAGAGAAAGCCTTGTATCAAACGTTCCAGGCTAAAAACTCAATAAGCTCTGCAAAAGACTTTACAAGCGAAGAGGAAAAACCAGACTACTTTAGCGGTGCAAGCGAAGTAGCAAGAGAAAAAGGAATTAAACAAAAAGACATAGACAATGCAATTGAACAACTCGACTTCAGACATGAGTCTGTTAGACAATCTATCGCAAAAGGAAATGAAAGATTTGGCACAGCAAATCAAGAAGCTGATCTCGAAGGGGTCAGAAAAGCAATCAACCAAGTCCGTGCCGGGCAAGAAGTAACA
>Ga0208767_1000881_pt1 | contig 24480 bp, 28 predicted proteins | sample VirMetDEL_Mar_21_FD_184514 | JGI IMG/M metagenome (GOLD analysis project Ga0208767, IMG submission 184514) | Aqueous microbial communities from the Delaware River and Bay under freshwater to marine salinity gradient to study organic matter... | ecosystem: Environmental > Aquatic > Marine >... | reverse complement strand
TTTCGGCAATCCGGTAAGATCGCTGAGTTGTCCCTACAGTTCGGTGGTTCTCATAACGCGCTGATCGGTATGGCGAAAAATTTTGGTGTTACCTTTGATGAAGATACCGCCAGAGACATTGTGCGAAAATGGCGCGGCGCTAACCCTTGGGCTGAGATGATATGGGACGCATATGATCGAGCGATAACCGAAGCGGTGTTGTGTCCGGGAACGGATTGTAAGGTGGGCCGCGTCACGTTTTACTCGGACGGTTTAAATTTTCTCTGGTGTCGCTTACCATCGGAACGGTTGTTGTCGTATCCGAAACCACGCTACGAGCCATACGAGACACCGTGGGGTGAAGAAAGAACTGGTGCTACGTTCCAAACCCATTTCAAACCCGCAGCCGGCGAGCCACCGATACGGTTACACGCCAGAGGTGCGTTGGTGTTCCAGAATACGGTCCAAGGTGTCGCAGCCGACTGTTTGCGCGAAGCACTGTTACGCGCTTATGATGAAGAACTGAATATTGTCGGGCACACCCATGATGAACTCATCGGTGTAGGTCCGATAGATGAAGCGGAGCGTTTAAACAACATAATGTTGGAACAACCCTGGTGGGGTGAGGGTTTGCCTTTAGCCACTGGTGGTGTTTCACATAATCATAGGTATGGTAAGTAATAGAATGTCTTTTGGAGAACAACATATGATTAGTCTCATTGAGAATTCCCCGCCGCGAGGTGAGGATAAACCAGACATAAGCGGATATGTTCATTACCTCCGCTTATGTCCTAACCCGGGGTTATTGGTTGATATAATTACCCCGCCCTTCGGGGCGGGGATCAATTTTGGATCGAGTATTTAGGTCCCCTTTAGATGTGCCTACCGGCACCCCTGCAACCGTCTAACAAACGAGGCCGGTATGAAGCGACGAAATAGAGCCAAAAAATGCAGAAGGCGTCCCTGTAGAAAATGTTGGCCTATGCGACATCAGATAATTTGGTTCTCACTGTACAGCTAGGAGGCTCGACATGGACGAACTGATAATTGAAATAAATGGAACACGGCTCACGGTTGGCCAGGCAATGACTGTGCGTGTGGCCTTAAACGCTCTTGCACATGATCTTGAGAAAAACAACTGCGGCGAAGATGAGCGCGACAAAAGAGTGTCTGAAGCCTACAGAGAGCGCCTTACCGAAATTTTTAAACTGTACGAATGACGAGCGGCATGAGAAACGTTGCAAAAATCGAGAAAAAGGAAGCGGCACAGGTCGTTGTGGAGCGGCACTACCTACACCGACGACCACCGATTAGCCACGCCTTCGGCCTGTTCCTTGATGGCGCTTTAATGGGCGTTTGCACCTTCGGAACACCACCAAGCCGACACCTTCAAAAAAGCGTATGCCCTTCCGACCCAAGCAAGGTGGTCGAATTAAACCGGCTATGGGTAGATGATGAAATGCCCCGGAACACCGAAACTTTCTTTGTCTGCCGCGCCCTTAAAATGTTACCGCCGTTATTGGTCTGCTCTTACGCCGACACGGCCCACGGACACGCCGGATACGTCTACAGGGCCGGCAACTGGAATTATGCAGGGCTTACCGATCAAGACCGCAAAACTCCGCGATATGATTATGTCCCGATTAACGGGAAGCACTCGCGGGATGCGTTCAGATCGGGGGAATTTAAGCGAGTGCGGCGTAAGCCAAAACATCGCTATTGGTTGCCAACAGGCAACAAAAGAGAGAAACGAGCTTTAGAAAAGATTTGCGGCTGGCCCAGAATGGAATGGTGTTAAATAAAGGAGCATCATGTTAACAGAAAAACAACTACAGAATTATCTTTTTAAACGTGCTGATATACACGATATCTTTTGTCGTAAGATGGCTGTTGCAGCGCGTCGAGGTTTTCCTGATGTGATGTTAGCGAAGAATGGTAAAGTTGTTTTCGTGGAATTGAAATCACCGTCAACCGGTGGTGTGTTATCGAAGTTACAGAAGCGGGAGTTATCCCGTTTAAATAAGGCTGGCTTGAAAACTTATGTAACATCTTCCAAAGAAGGGGTTGATGATATTGTTGAACAACTTATTAACACCTGAACAACAAGAGGCGGTGGACCGCTTATATACGCACGATCAGACTATTCTGGTTGCTGATACAGGTGTAGGTAAAACCGTTATAGCACTGACGGCCATCAAAGAACTCATTGAAGATGGAGCGTTTAAACGTTTCATCGTTGCGGGGCCAGCCAAAGTGTTGGACAAGAATGTTTGGACTAATGAAGTCAAAAAATGGCCGCACCTGAAGGGGTTAGAGGTTGTTGAAGTCACAGGGACACCCAAAGCGAGAGCCAAGATGCTCGAAGGTCGAGCTTGTGATGTTATTGTAGTATCTCTTAATAACCTCCAATGGCTTTTAGGAACGGAACATGGGGCTGATGGTATATTGATTGATGAATTATCTAAGGCCGCAGGGAAACAAACCAGAGGTCTACGCAGTAAGAAAACGGGTGGGTGTTTCAAATGGCGTGTCGGCATGACGGCAACACCCGTTAGCCAAGACTTCCAAAAGTTGTTCGGTATGTGTCGGATCATCGATCACGGCAAGGCCCTTGGGCGGAACAAGGAAAACTATTTGAAACGCCACTTCATCCCCGATTATAATGGTTTCAACTGGACACTGAAAGATGGGGAAGATGAAACCATAATGGAAAAAGTAAAACCGTTGGTTCATATGATCGATAACGATAAGAGCAAGACCTTACCACCATTACACGAACACATCCAAAAGTTCGACATGCCAGATGACACCCGACAGATTTATAACGATATGCGTAATGATATGGTTATTGAAGAAGATGATCTCGATGTTGAAGCCGCCAACGCAGCGGTGCGTGACGGTAAGTTACGACAGATTGCTTCCGGTTTTATCTATGTCGATGCTACCGTTGCTACTTTAGATCACGCGCGTCTTAATGAAGCGGTGGATTGGTCCACGCGGTTGCAGGGTGAACCTGGACTTATCTTCTATGAGTTTGTTGAACAACGGCAACAACTTGAACGGAGATTCAAGAACACTAATATTGAACTGGCGCAAGTCCGATCAATGTCCCACGGTGTTGATGGTCTTCAGCATAAGTACGCTGATGTTCTTTTCTATCATCCGTTATGGTCCCGTGATAGTAAGGAACAGGCCATAGGCCGGGTGTGGCGTCAAGGTCAGACCAAACCCGTGAACGTTACAACATTATATTGCCGTAACACCTTAGATGATGTGGTGGTGGCCCGTGTTGAAGGTCGAGCCGAATGGATGGAACTGTTTAAACAACACATGAGGGGTGAATAAGATGAAAGAAGATACCGTTGAAAAAGTAATGCGGATTATCTCTGTCGATTACGACATTGACTTGAACGAGATCACACCGGACAGTCTACTTATGGATGGCCGAAGTCTGGCGGAACAAGAGCGAGACGGTCCTATACGCACGTTAGGTCTTGATAGCTTGGATTATCTTGAATTGATTATGCGATTGGAAACCGCGTTCGGTATTGAGATCGATCCCGAGAGTGAAGAATTGCAACGCATAACAACGCCGGCTAAAGCTGCCGAGGAAATTGACCGGCTTTTAGGGCGCGTTTAGAATACCGCGCCATTTTTCGTGAAGATCGGGATTGCGAAAAGACCAATCGTGATCGCCAATAGAGCCGAATTTGTCAGCCTCTTCGTATAACTCAATACCCGTCCAGTTTGGAAGTTTATCCTCTAAGCCGTGATACCCTATAACGGGTTCACGGCCTAGTTTTGGGGTGAAGGTTGCGCCCATATAACCGAGAACCCGGTCTTCTCTTGTCCGAACGGAAAAGATTTTTGCGTTTGTTTGTTTTACACAAGCTGTCGCATGGGCGACACTATCCGCGCCATTAAAGATTAAGACTTTATTAACGTGGTCGATTGGTACTTTAGTGAGGGCTTCCAACACAACCCGGCTACCAAGTGAGTGGCAGATGATGTTAATGTCGCCATTGAATGTCGTCAGGTATGAAGCGAAACGATCTGAAGCCTCAATCGCTTTAACCCACGCCCAATAGTATGTGTTCCAATGGCCGGCTTTCCAAGCGTTCCATATGGATGTTGTGGATTGCCAATGGAACGCTTTGAAGACGCCCGGTGAAAATTGCTGCCATACTTCGTACTGCCCCCAAGCATCCTCACCAGAGGCTACATCAAAATTATAACCGTGACAGCCGAAAGTATAGGTCACTAATCTTCTCGCTTACCGAATTTCAAACCGATGAGATCAAGAAGTTTTTTCCCGCCGCCTAAAACTTTCGAACTCATCCCTTTATCTGTGAGAACGGACCCTGTTCGACCCGCACCAATAAGAGCGAGTACAGCGAGACCTATTTGCACCCACGGCGGAAGAACCGGCGCAAGCATTGTGAAAATATCAGCGTTCATCGTCTTCCCTCTTTAGTTGCCAATGTGGAACGTCCTTAAAACTTCGCCAGCGCCCACCCCATTCAATCGGGATGTTTAAACCCGCTGCGACACCCTCAACAAAATTACCCCACTCTAACCATGCAACATCATCATTCCAATCTGGTCGCGGGTAAGGCCAAACGTCAATAGCGCGAGATGGTAGGTTATTATGTTTGCTTTCAGGCCATTGCAATTGTGATTTACCTTCACGAAATAGCCTATTCTGTTCCTCTGCGCCTCTTGCCCCTGACACAACAGAACAATCTCTGTGGATCAGAACTGTATTAAACAAGAGGACAAGCGACTTATCGCAAGTGTCTAAATGTCTTTGAGAGTTCTCAGACCAAGTATTTGTCAACCAATCCGTCTCCCCGGACACTTACGCATAGCGATTGAATACATTGCCCGAGCATGTTTGTCGGCAATAATCATACGCTCTTGTTGTTGCTTGAAGGATGCGCCGGGGTCAGAACGCGCCATTGTTTTGGCGATAGCATAATCAGCCTGAGCATCACGCAACCGGCGCTTCGCCCAAAGATAGTTATTCCAAACTCGCTCACAGGTGTTGTCTTGCGCGGCTTCTTGGATAGGCACGACTTGCGTGTAATGATACCCCGCACCTGTAGCGCCGAAACCCGCTATTGTCACCGCTGCAATGATAGCTTCAAGTTTCATTTGTTTAATCCGAGCGTTGTCAATATGCCGCCAATAATCACAATTACAAAAAAAGCCTTAACCTTGCCGCTTAGTTTTCGAGTGTTATATGTCCACATTTGATTGGCCTGAAATGACCTGACCTCATCGTGATTATTGATGTCGATGCCTAATACCATGAACGTATCTCTGACGGTCTCCCGTGCAACATCTTTTGCAAGTTTGTGAATGTCGCAGCCTTCACCTGAGTGGCGTCTTTCAGGCCCGCCATATTTGTGCGTCATGGCGTCAAAATCTCCGTCTTGCGTTCGCTGGTAATAATGGCTTCCGCGACAAGTATATCCATGAAGCCAATCGTTTTGGCGTCTTCGAGATCAATCTCGCCTTTTGCCGTCGAACGGTGTAAAGCTTGGCGCACAAGTCGGCGGTTCGGTTGTTGGCCCGCTCCATAAACATAGTCCGTTAAGGCGTCACGCTCGGCGTCAGTAAACCGGTCGTCGAAGTCAACGTATGGAATGATGGTTGGCATAACGGGCGGCGGCGGAGCGGGGTTGGCAACGAACGTGCGTTGCGCTTCCCACTGATCTTGACCGGCATTATAAGAAGCGGCACCAATAGAGTTCGTTGTGCCGTGGCCTTGGTCAACGTCACCCGGCTCGTTCACGTTAGAGATAATGACCTCACGCAACCGCTCGGCCACTTCACCTTCGCTATTGTGCAGTACCGTCCCATCGGTCGGGCTGTTAGATACCGTGCCGTCTGACCACTTAAAGGCTTTACCGTTTCGGCTGACCCAAGCGTTTTGAATAAAGTTATGATCTTTGTCTTCGAGTATGAACATTATCTTGCCCTCGATTGTCCTGATGCGTATGTTGTGTTACTCAGCGGTAAACCAAAAACCACTTGAACGATTTTGTCGCCACTACTCCAGTTCAAAGCGGTTGCTGTAGATCGTATTTTTTGTCCAGTTGCTAAAAAATCAATGTCGGCTGATACAGCCGGAGGTGCCGTGTTTATATAAAGTCCGGCAGCATTAGAGAGTGCGTTGTATGTTTCGGAAGCGGAATCGTACACAATAAATCCGCCATTACTATTACGAACTACGGTCCAAAGGTATAACGGTGAGAGACCATTATATATAACCGGACCGTCTGTACTACCATTCGGTGTAGCTGACGATAACGAAATGCAACCACTATCCGGTGTCATAACAATATAGTCGTATGTCCCAGAGGCTTCCGCTGTATCAATATCAAATGAGTTTGCGCCGACATTTTCAATCGCGCTGTCTGCGACTTCTGCGGTATATGTTGTAATGTCGAATAGATCACCCGCGCTGAATTCAGGATGATACATCCAAATAGGACGAGAGCCAGCAGTATCGCGGTCAAATAAAAGTATGCAGCAATCTGTGTTGCCGAGGTTGTGTGTGACTGTTGTATTCGCGCCATTTGTATGAGATACGGAGCCGATAGCAACACCAGTAGCGTCTCCATTTAGAACAAACCCGGTCCATTCATTTGTACCGCTTAGTGTTCGTGCCGCTTGGTAATCAGCATTACTGCTGGCACCAGACCCACCCCAGAAATGCTCGTTGCTGCTGTCGTGGCTAAATCGCGCGAACCATGTTTCCGTGGCGTCACGGTTCTTTCCAATTTCAACCCAAGACGACCAACCAGATCGTGCAGTTGCAAGTGTCGCCAACAATGAACCCTCTTGCTCCAAGACTACATTGAATACGTCTGTATAGTCTGGAGTATCAGGCGGTGTTGCATCTGCAATTGTTTTTGAGTTGATCGCGTTGAAGTCGCTTGGAGCAGTTCCGCTAAAAGTTTTTTGGCCCGCATTGAGGACTACAGTTGAGTTTGTGTAAGGATGGAAAAATGGAAACCATGTTTGACCTGACAAGACCCCCGTGAAAGCAGCGTTCGTTGTCGTACCCGCTTCAATCTCACTCTGCGTTGCGCTATTCTGCCATGTGTCGTTTTTAGAAAACCAGATAGCATCATTGTCAAAATCTATTGCCATTCCGATAATATCGGTTGCCGCAAAGGTCGAGCCGTAGGCGCTTAAACTGGACGGGCTGCGCTTGTCGCCGCTGTTTGCATAGTAAGTGTAAGCATCGCCTCCGAGCCCCGTCCACCCACCTGTGTTCGTCCCATAAACTAAATCCTGCAATGCGGCCTCCGAAGCAATCCCAAAATGGTCAAAAGTGCTACCCGCCGTGAACTCTATGTAGTATTTGCCGCTTGAAACGCCTAACGTCCCCACTATTCCCGCGTCTGTAGACGAAGTGTAAGTCGCTTGTGTATTGCCTTCTGCGTATGCGTAGGTGCCGCCTTCTTTAAGTAAGTTATTCCATACACAATAATTGCCGCTTACTCCATCACTGCTGTTCGTCGGGCTGTCGGAAACAACGGCGCCTGCAGCAGGGCCGTTCGTCGTTGTAATCGACATTGAGTTGCCGCTGGTATCAGTTCCCGCCTGTATGTCAGTGCCGTCCTTGAAAAAGACGCCATGATTTCCAAACGTAAGGGCTTGTATTGTGGCGTCTGATTTAGGCCCGTAGTTTCCGTTTGTGTCTTGCTCGATAAAGTCCGTGATAGCCGTCGAGCCTGTGCCATCGATAAGAGCAAACTGTCCAAGGTATCCACTGAACGGGATTCCGCTAGTGTCGGCTCTAGTGCCTAAGTGGTGATTTTGTGTATCGTTAAAATCACAATCAGCACCAGTAATTGCGGGCGAGTTTTCCCAAGTAATTTCACGGATACTGGTTCCGTCTGCTATCCACGCGCGTAAACGCTCGGATGCGGTTCCATTGTCTACATCCCACTTTACATAAAACGCAGACCAGCCTGTAAAATCCCTAAAGTCGTCAAGCGAGTACCAATTATTCCCCAGAAGATTAACCGTGAGTCGATACTCCTTGCTTGCAACAGCTTGGTTGCCGAAGTAAATGCGATCCGTACCCGCCATAATGATATGACGCGCCGATGTGTCTGCAGTCGATGTATCAACAGTGTCGAGTTTGGCCCAAAAGAAACAAGAGCCAGCGCGTAACGAAGTCGGCGTTGCTGCCGGTGTCCACTCCGTAAAATCTGCGTCAGGACGATTAAAAATAACGCTATCGTCAATGACGTTGCCGGAGAAACCACCGCCCATCATAAGCAATGCGCCGTCCGGTATGATCGAACAAAGCTGGCCCTTCGTTAATTCCGGCCATGTGGCAAAAGCAGTTTTAAGCATTATGATAAATACCGTATTTCTTCACGCTGCCACGAACCCGTATAAGGACATCAGTTTCGGCGTCAGCCGTGCCGTCAACGGCGTCTTTACTATTTGGTAACTTAGTGGCGTTCCAGCCTGAGAACGTAACCGAACGAGAGCCGGTGCTGTCCTGCACAATCGTCAGCCAAATATCGCAATCATCATCCGTCGAGGGCGGGTTGATCGTCGTGCTGTTGTTGATAACGACAAGCTGTAACTCGCCATTGTCAGGATCGAGCGTTTTGCTACCACTCGTTTCTGTCGGTGTCGTGGCGCTGCCACCGCCGATGTCATACCAATCGGCAGGGTGGCCTACAGTGCGACGATCAGAGACATCAGCTTTTAAAATATCCGCGTCATACGCTTGGACTTCAACCCCTAAGTTTCCCGTTGCGGCGTCACCTAACCCTAACGTTGTCCGTCCTTCCGCAGCACTGGTATCATCCAGTAAAGTTTCCATAAAAGTTGACACAGGGACTTCTGTAGTCCCCGCGGCGTTAACAATAGATAGGCCGTCTGACGACCAGACTAAAAATTGGTCAGCTGTTGGGGTGGGTAGCGTGACACTAGCGCCTGACGTATCACCATCTGCGAGTTTCGCGGAACGGCTAACCTCTGTATTAAGTTGTTGACACAGCATCGTCAACTTATCTAACGCTTCCTCAACTTGATCGGAAGGGAACGGATCGTTTTCTACGAGGTCCAACCCCTGAGTGAATTGCTCTTGCCGAAGAATAACAAGCGTCTCACCAGTGGCCGGTGCGGTGGTCATTGTTACCGTACCACCCGCCGCGACACCTGCGCCGGCTACGGTGTAATCCGTGTTCAGGGTTTGCGTGGCTTCGGACCCGTCAGCGTCAGTTACGACAATAACAGTGAGATCATCATCAGCAAAGAACAGGTATGGGAACGTAAACTCGGTAACGATATCATCACCGGCTGTCTCTGTTCGGCTTGTGGTTGTTGCTATTGTCATAACTACACCTTTATAACTTCGTATACGTTAATGTAAACTTATAACTTCATATCGGGGTCAGCGCCGATGGGTTGTGGTTCAAGAGGTATCATAGCTTCAGGTTCACCCCCTTCAGTCATGTCATTGACAGCACCAAATGTGGCAGTACCTAATGGTGTAACCGGACGCATACCTAATCTCACAAGAATAGAGTTAAGCGCCATTGCTGCGCTAAACTTTTCAACGTCACTAACGGCTTTACGAGATAACGCAATAAACAACTCTTTATCTAACATAGCTTCGGTGACTATTTTAGCTACTTTAGCGTTAGGTGTTCTGGCGATAATCTGTTCACTGAGTTTAGCACCCCCCGCTGCGATAATAAGTTGTGCACCACCACTTTCACCAAACATTTTTCCTGCGGTTTTCGCGCCATGCGCTCGAATGAATAATTGTTGAAAACCTTCAGAGGCTTCTTCAATGACTACATCAGCCGCACCCCGCGTTTGCGCTTTAAGAACGGTATCCGCCATATCAAGTACTGAAGTTAGTTGCTTGACATCCGCAGAGTTCATGGCACCGCTATCAAGCATAATCTGAACGGCGGATGGTTTACCAGCAGACAACGGCTCGGTTAATAGTCTGCGTAATTTAACAAAGTCAGTCGAATTATCAGGTCTAGTAGCCTCCCTCATAGCGTAGTCGATAACGGTGGCTTTGAAACCTTCTTGTACTTCACCACCTTTTTTCGCAGACATCCTGGCGAGGCTGGTTAATTCCCTAGAGGGTGAAGGACCACCAAACACACCCGCCATAGCATCTACAGGACTTTCAAATTTACTATTTCGAGAGAACCTAGCGAAAGCGGCACGTTTCTCTATGGTCTTTGTCCCATTCTTTAGTGCGTCTAATGTTTTAACAACACCTTCTTCAGCATCGGCTAATTCTTTTATGAATTTAGTTTCATTAGGAAAACGTTTTGCAAGTGTGGGGTGCTTTCTTAAAAATTCTCGCATAAATTTGACTTTTTGAGCGCCAGATGATCCGGTGTCATGTGCAAGAATTGAGAAGAAACGTTCTTGAGCCTCAACCATCAGTTGTGCGTTGTCTAATGCCTCTTGACCGCCTAGTTGCATGTCTGGAAGAAACCTTACGCTTTCTTCTAATTCAACTAATCGATGTTTAACTAGGTCGTCCCCTCCGGCAAAAGCCCGACTTAATAAGATTTCGGGGGGTTGTCTTAAACCTTGTCGGCCTTCTGCCAAAGTTTTACCTGTATAAGAATTAGTGAAGGCGTCATGCAAAGAAGCGGTAAAACGTCTTGCGGTATCATATGCTTCAGTATCTATATTTACAGCGCGTAATACCCCGGATTTAGGTCCTTTAAATATTGTGTCAATATCTTCTAATGCTGCTTCAGCTAAGTGGCCGTAGAAACGTGCATCAGTGGCGTTGTCAGGGTTCACGGCGGCTTTACGCGCTTCTGCTAACATTTGGGAGCGAAAGGTTTTTAAAAATCCTGTGGTTACCTGTTGTTCACCTGACGCGATATCCTCAAGAGTTTTCTTAACTAATGGGGGAACAGGAGTACGAGGCAACACACTGGCTCGTACATCTTTAAAAGCCCTTAATATGTTAGCACTGGTTCCTTCAATATCACTTGGTACAAGTTCCCACAACTTAGCCTCAACCCCCCGGCTCTGTGTAAGCGCGGTATCAGCGGCCTCAAAGGCTTGACGGCTTAACTCTGCTTTATTCGCGTTAGTAGCTGGTAGTTTCTCTGCGGCTTTTAACGCTGCAAGTTTAGCGGCGTTTGCACGATCACTAAGCACCGTAAAGAAATAACGCGATTGTACCGTAGCAGCCTCACGCAATGCTGTCGGGTTCCCTTCACGTTTCAAGAGTTCTACCGTTTTCCTTAAAACTTCATAAGACGCATCAGCCGCGTCATTAACATCAAGTTCAGCACTTCGGGATAGTTTTCCGACGGCAGTTTCAAGACCGATAGTTGCATCGTTAGCTACAGTTTGGGCCACCGTAGCGGGTGTTTTTGGAACACCACTAAGCGAATCCTCTAACAATTTCGCTGTTAGCACGATATCATCGCCGCTTTCCTTAAACGCGGATTGAATAATGCGTGCAGCTTCTGTTTCTTGAGCGGATCGGGAAAAAATCTTAACCCATTGTGAAACTTTACCCCGTAACCACACACTAGCCGATATCGCGCTCTTACCGGGGGCTAATACACCTCCTGTAAGTTCACCACCAAAACGGGCGAGTTTATCGCCAGGAAGTAACGCTTCAGCAATCGCACCGCCCGCCGCCGATCCTGCGACCGCTACACCCTCTTTAGCCAGAAATACCTTAGTATGTTTAGCGGCATTATCTAAGATACCATTGACAACTTTTCCTACGAAACTATCCGATAGCACACGCACACCTGTTTTAGCGAAGGCCGTGGTGCCTGTAATATATGCCGCACCGTTACCAGCGGTTTCCCCAAAAGCAAAGGCCACGCGGTTCTTAGTCGGGACTTCATCGAAGTCGCTAAAAGTAAGCGGCGATCCTGAAGGTAATTCCACTTTTTCTAGTTGCTCTAACGCGGTTCGGGCGGCATACATACTAAGCCCGGCCCCCATGAGTGCACCTAACGTCCCACCGACAATACGAGCGCCGGGAACGGGAATTGCTGCGGTAGCCAAGACACCGGCTTTCGCACCCGCTGCTATCCCCGCGCTCAAGGATGTACCTTCAACTAAACCCTTAACACCACCTTGTATACCCGCTTCAACACCGGTTTCGATAGAGGGTGCATCCAAGGGTTTGAAATCAGGGTTTTTAGAAAAATCTAAATTTCCTTCGGATGGCCGTTCTGCGCCTAACGGTTTAAAGTCAGGGTTGTTCGCAAAATCTAAAGGTTCGGGCTTACCCTTCGAACCTTTTTTAGCTTTAGCGGGTAAGGGAACTTGTTGACCGACATCATCCCCAGGTTGTTCGATATTCTCCTCAAGCAGACCACTTAAAGGTTGAGCATCAGGTAACACCGGTGCGGTTTCAGCGTCCGCGATCAACGGAGCATCTATAGGTTCATTGGTTAATATTTGTCCAGTCATATTATCTCTGACTACCTTGATACTCTACGTATTGACCCTGTATGCGGATAATAGTGCCGGGTTGTATACCTGATTTACGAGCGTCCTCGAAACTATCATAATCTTTCGGCACCGCTAATTTGTCTCGGAATATACTCGCTTTGATAGAAAACGCGCGCAGTTCTTTTCTTTGTTCCTCAGGCATTACCTCTTTGCTATTAGCGCGTTTCAAGGCTTTTATTGCTCTAACCTCCAAAACTTCATCAATCGACGCCAACCGATCTCGGAATCTTTGAGGGCTTTCTATATCTTTCGGACCAATAGATGTTTCTTCTTTTATCTCTATGCGTTCTTTATCGGCTCTTTCACCTGTGCGTAATACAGACACCAATTCATTCTGATAGAGGACTAAACGTTCCCGTGCTTTAACCACTTTTTCGTTACGGAAAAACTCTGTCTCCCCAAGTATGGGGACACCAGCGCCGATATTTTTGATTGTCGAAAGAAGCCCCGTACCATAGAAAGACGCACCGAAAACTGTTTCCTCAAATGGTATTGGTTTCGAATTAGGTGATAGTAGCGACGGTTTACCACCCTCAACAACAGGACCACCTTGCGCTGTGTCTGTGCTATGGTTGGGTCCAGGCTGATCTGATGGTGTGATAGACTCACCCCTTGAGTTTACACCTAATTCATTTAAAGCGTTCTTAGTGGTTTGACTCAATACCCCTGGTATGGTTACTACGGAACCATCAGCAGCTATTTTAGTTGATGTTCTATCCAACACGGTTGTCGCGGCTATAAAGTCCACAACATCTTGTTCACTAGCCTCACCCGTCAGTATCTTAGGTCCTAATCGCGCGGCTACACCCCTAGAACCGGCCTCTGTAAATCTTCGTGTGCTGTCGGCTTGGTTAAATCCATTGAGAAAACGTTCTTTAGTTTCTGCCGAAGGTTCAGGTAGTCCGGCTTTATTATAACCAGCTATCCACTCAGCGTATTTTTGTTCGGCAGTCTGTCTGGGATTGAAATTGGCTATAACTTTTCTATCAACGTCAGTTAGGTCTTCTTTCTTCTTAATGTTCATTATTGTCATATATTTAGCTATTTCTTGTTCGGCCTCTTGAACACCTTTTTCGGAAGCACGATCAATTTTAATGACCTCCCGGCGCATCCGGCGATGCTCTTTATCACCGACGATTGTCGCTAGGTTCGGGAACTCCAATAGGCCACGCGCGGCTTCCGTATTACTATTCTCCAAGTGTTCATCGAAGACCCGTGTTAGCACAGCCGCACGACCTGATTGACGGTTCGCTTCTTCTTCTGCCGGTGTTAGGGCTTGCGCGGCCTCTTTTACTTCATCATCAACACGTTTAAAAGCGTCAGTAAGATCACCGGTCTGTGCAGCGTCTTCCGCGATTGCGGTTAGGTTTGTTGAAAGACCCTTACGGACAGTTTCGCGCCCCGCCAGCGTCACCTTACGCGCCATTCGGCTTGCGGCGTTGGCACGGATACTTTCGAGCCGTATGGTAAGTCGTGCTAAACTCTCAGGTGAGCCAACATGGTTATCGAGTTGTTTCTGCATATTCTCTTGCAAGAACGAACCATATTTTTGCGTTAGTGTCGGATCGGTTACGTCCCCCTCCGTCTCTAGACGTAACGCTTCATCCGTAGCAAGTCGGTTATATTCATTATAAGCCCGAGAACGGTTGACTGTATCATTACGGTCATCAGTTCGTTTCTTAGCCTGAGCCAACTGCACCCCAAAGTCGGCTATCGCCGCGCCGGCGCTACGCGCCTCGGCACCAGGGTTAGCGTCAACACGGTTCATAGCCGGTGCGCCCGGTCCTGCCGCCGCGCCAGCATCAAAAGATGTAAATTTATTACCCATGTTGTTTTTCCTTAACTAATAATTAAGCCGGTAGCATTGTTTGGAGATTAAGCGGCAGCCCCGCCGCATTACCAGCGCCACCTACCGTACCTGTAATGCCTGGACTGCCACCACCAAAAAATCCACCAGAAACACCAGCACCAACACCCATAAGAATAGAAGAAAACGCGCCGAACGCCGCTTTCGACCGCGCCGCTTTTCCTTCGGCTATCTGAATACGACCCCTATTTTCTAGGTTGATAGCACGAACATCACCGGCATGTATAATATCCATTTCCACCAAAGCCTGTTCCATTGCGGTGTCTTCTAAGAGGTCGAGTTTGTCTGGATCAAGCGCCCGATTAGCCCCTTGTACCTTCATGTTGATACGTTTTTGCCGTTTTGCGTTCTCGATTGCCGTTAGGCGTTCTCCGTGCGCGGCATTGAATAACGACTGAGCGTTTGTATTAGCCGCGCGTTGTGCAGACGCCCCCGCCGCTAACGAACCTATAGCAGAAACCGCAGTTCCTACGATTAGTAGTATCTCACCGCCGCTCATGTCAAAACTCTCACATATAAAGCACAATCCTGACCGTCAGGACTGTATTGTTTCATACGTTCACATTCCATTTCGAACCCTAACATCTTAGCCCATTTATGGGCTTGAGGGAAATCACAATCAACGGATATTTCTAAACGGTTGACGTAGCACCCATCAAGAAACTTTTTCACGGCGTAATGACACCGCAAGAAATTCTTTGGTCCCATTTCAGATAAAAACGCCCAAGCTTGCGCTCGACCTTGCCATAACGGCACAATACCCGCAGCGCCTAATGGTGTATCATCATCAAATGCCGTGTAGCTTGGGTATTGCGACAAAGCACTAGCCTGTTCATGGCTGACCCAATCACTTAATTGCATCTGCAACTTTTGTAATTTTATCATCCCCAAGTGCGCGGGGGTAAAAGGTACAACAGCAAACATTAACCTCGGTCCTGTGTCTCCATTTGCGGCATGAACGCTTCAAGCGTTATTGGAAATGGTTGTGTCTGACGATAAAAGAACAGACTTTCTTTAGAATATTCACCGTCCCATTCAACCTCTACATCGCCAGTGAACAACGGGACGGCGTTATCCATGAGATCACCACCTTCACGGAATACGAGTTCATCTAAGTTATTTTCATCCGGGCCAACAAATCCACCAAGCGAATTAAGAAAACGTAAATTGATACGGTGAAATCGTATAAGTTTACCTTGCGATGTTCCATCCCGCGCCCCCTCATCGCGCCTTAAAGTCTCAAGATCGGAATTATATTGTAGACCCACATGGACCTTAGACGCGGGACGGTCTAACGTTATAGAACCACTTGACACAGTTTTATCTGCATGAGCCGACCCTTCCGCTAACACGGAAACTGTTTGACCCTCTAAATGATCCAGACCCGTGATCGTCGTGGATCGTTCCCTGGCCTCGCCCCCAGAAACATAAGCCGTAAAAGCCGAACTGTTAATGGCGTGTCGGATTGTGCCGCTGACGGTGTATGTAGTAAAACCAGTACTATCAACATTGATTGTGAAATTATCAGCATCTGTAACGGTAACGGTGTAACGGTTTCCATTTAATTCCGTCATACCGAGGACATCAAAAATTCCAACCTTATCCCCTGTAGTCAATCCATGTGCCGGCGCGGTGATGGCGCAGGGGTTGGCTTTCGTTATCGCGGTGATGGTCGTAGTTTGCCTGACGTTACTGAATAACTCAAAGGTGTTTGTCGTACCACCACCGACAATATACGACACCTTATTCACTTCCGTCATACCCTTAACTTCAGTAATACGGATGTCGTCACCATCGGTGAAAGTGTGAGACGCTATCGTGACAACGGCAGGATCGGCTTGGGTAATACCCGTGATGGTTAACGGACTGTCCAGCGATAACCCACTATCCACAAAAAACGCATCCTCTTGATCTTTACTCTCGTCCCAATGGGGTTTGAGATATTCAATATAACGAACTGTTGATCCGTTAATTCGTCGGCGTACAATCAAATATAATTCATCCGCCGTTCCTGCAGAATTAGGAATAGCGGCAACGCTTTCGACAATAGCTTGAGTTGTGCCGGCGTCACTCACCCCGCCGACACGGTGACGGCTCCAACCGACAACTTTTTGATCGCGCTCATAAGTGAGGCAGATCAATGTACCATCGGCTAGACAACACCAAATGAGGCTTTGAGGCTCGGCTTGATAGGCCATTTCGACAAGACCGGCTCGGCTAATATGTTCCGATATGAGTGTTAAATCAGGTGCGCGAAAACCATCATCCTCGAACACATAGGCGAGTTCTCGAACCTTCTTCAATGCGCGTTGTACGAATATAATAGCACGACCAGCGCGTATCGGTGTGATGTTAGCACTACCATATGCTGAAGATCGCTTACTTTGAACGTTAGCCGGCGTTGTAATGGCTCCAGAGTCCGAAGGTCGTGTTAACCACTCGCCACCGACAGTACCCGACAATAAGCCTTTCTCATCATCTGCAATCCAACGAATAGCGTTGACGGTATCCGCGCTAAGAGTATCCGTTACCGCGTTATCATCGACAACGGTGCCATCCGGTTCTGTCGGCGCAAAATTCTCGAAATCACCGGTACGGCTCATATCAATACGTTGGGGTAGATCACGGGGACCGGCAAACACTAACCGGTTTTGATGGAAGGTTATGGCACCCGGATACCCCGTAGTGTCAGACCACACCCCAAGTCGCCACGAAGTTGTTGCCGTGGTTGCTGACGCATCGGGTCCGTCAATAGCCGCCGTTACGGTTATTAAATTAGTGACAGCCGTGATCGTTAAGAAGGTCCAATTTCCTGCAGGGTCTTCCCAACGGATAAGACGCCCAACGTCAGTCGATTGAAAACCGGTATCGTCGTTAATACCCAACATAGGCCGGGACGCATCACCGGCTGAAGAATAAGCGGTAAATCCGGTGCCGTCTACGTCAACGTCACTGGTGTCGGTTAACTCATAAGTATTGGTGGTCTTGTTCTTGACCTTATAGAAGTTACCATTCAACTCGGTCATACCAACGACATTATTGATCTGGATTACCGTGCCATTCTCATAACCGTGTGCCGCACTTGTAATGACAACCGGATCAGCCTGGGTTGCACCTGTTATCGTTGTCGTGACCGTTGTCGAAGCCGTCACCGTCACCGAACCACTGGTGCCGGATAAACCTAATTTAGTTACTTCCGTGTTCGTATTCAAAAACGGCCCATCGGAAAAAGTGATATCGGTGATAGACCAATTCGTATCCGACGAACGTGAAATCTTACGGGGTTTATAATTGGGGTGAACCACATACAAAATATCAGCACTTTGCGCGAATTTAAGTTGAAATAAATCCGCCGTGGCGTAAGTAGTCGCCAATTCCACGGTGTTTTCCGCCGTACCGCCAGATGTGTAAGCGGTGAAGCCTGTTCCATCAATATTCGTACCGCCTATGTCTTGTAACTCATAAGTATTCGCAGCGGCATTAGCGATACGATAGTATTTATCATTCAACTCCGTCATACCACCAACGTTCTGAATATATAATTCATCACCATTGACATAAGGGTGCGCGGTATCAGTAATGACAACAGGATTGGCTTGGGTCGCCCCGGTGATGTTCGTTCCGCTCGTTCGAATAACACCGTTGTCTTTATAGAAACGGATATAAAGGTTGCCAAACTCTAAGATATAAGCCTGGGTTGTAGAAAACTCAAAACGAACAATCCGCGTCGATAGTGAACTATCTTTTACTTCTTTCACAAACACCGAACCCGGACGCCGTTCTACCGGACCTTGGATAAGAGGTATGAAGTTTAAACAAGTCTTCAGACCCGTTTTATAGCGGTCAACATCAGGACGACCATACAAAAGCGGGGATATCTCACCCCCATTAAAATTATTCTGTATTGGTGATACTTTAGACAATTATCGCCTCGCTGCTACCCAACCATCTTCCGGTAATTCACCGGGGGGCGCTTCAAATGCGTTTACACGACGCGCTTCTTTTTTCGCATCGTTATACCGTACAATGGCTTCTTCTTTCTTTCTGTTCGACTGCGTTATCTTCTCCGCAATATCCATAGCTATGCGAGAAACCAACAACTCTGTGAACAACGCATCGAACTCATTTTCGTCAGTGACACGCTTGAGATAAATGAGATTTATTGGTGACGCATCATTGGTGACAATGAAACGACCTTCGATCTGCCAATCATCTTGGACCGACGAACCATCATAACCGTTCGTCGGTAGTATACGAAGATAATCCGAAGGTAACTGGTATCGTTTAGCAAAACCAAAAGTTGGTGCCGTAGCGTCAGCAGCCACTTGAACGCGTCTCCGTGCAAAACTCCAAGGGTGCGCCCGTAGTTCGCTATCTCGGGCATGTTCATACACCCGATTACAAGCCCGCGCCGCCGTACTATCTTCGGTTAATGAAGATATAGACTTAGCGCCAAGCCGTTGTAAGGCTAGATTGCAGATAGAGACATCATCAGCCATGCGTCACCCCTATTTACGAGGTTTGGATGGTGATTTGATCGCTTACCAGAGCCGCGATAATGTTTTGCAAAGACACGACAGCTTCAAGTGTCGTTGTATCGGCTGCAATAATAACACGAACATCGTTCGTAACCGTCCCAGTTGCGCTGTCCGTGATATCTTTGACTTGTGCCGTCTTAGCAATGTCGATTTGTGTGTTAGCCATAACTTCTTTCCTTGCTGTTTAAACGTTGTGTCGGTGAATTACGAAACCGGTTCACCCTCCCGGCGTATAACAGGTTTTATCAAATACCCGTAAAGTTCTTCTTCTGGTATCGCATCGGCATCGAGGAACGGGCTATTCGGTGTGGCGATGATTTTTGTACCTCGTCCTTCACAAAAACCAGCCCAATAACCAGCGCAACCTAAAAACCGTGAGGGTAGTTGCCAGTGGACCCGGCTATCCCCATACGGTTGTGCGGCGGCTAAATAATCCGCACCAAAAACACAAACTTCTTCAACCTTCAGTAGCGCGGCGTAAGCTAAGATATAGGCAACGCAGTGGTTCAAGAACGCCCGGTTAGGGTTCATATTTAACACATCCGCCAACGGGTACGCTACAGCCGTAGGACACCCATCACGGGGAACCGAAGTAATGATCGGCTCTTTAGCGTTTTCAAAAACTTTTTGATGGACTAGGCTGTGGCCTTTTATGGCCGCGTAATCGTCCATAAAAAAAGTGACATCAACACGGGTGAAGTTGGTGGCCGTATTTACACCCCAAACCTCATCGATATCTAAGATATCAGGCGTGTTAGAGGCAAGGATATTGAGATAATCGTTACGGGATGGCCCTGTGGCTATAATAGCGACTTTTTTCGGTGTAGAGCCTGTCGGATGATCGAACAACGGACACCCCCTTTATACGGTTGTGGGTGGGGTTTTTATACCCCACCCAATACCCTTTAGTCGAGCGTATAAAGGATTTCCACCGTAATTGTGCCGACAGCGGTGATCGCACCGTCAGCCAGTACGGCCTTGATATCGAGGGTCACACCCGGATCAACCGTTCCGGTGGCGTGGTCCCAGAGTTGAATACCCATATCTGCTTTCTCGTTGATAAGATCAGCGGAGCCGGCCGACGTGGGGTCAATACCGTTGGTTAAAGCATCCGGGTCATCCGTGATATCGGATTTACCGGACTGATTATAAACACCGACATCGATGGTCGCCGCGCCTGTTCCGAGATCATCCCAATAGATTTTGGACATACCCAGAATACGAGCGTTCGACGGCAACGATGCAAGATGATACGTCGAAGATTGACTATCATCGGCGTTCGTTTCCACCGTTTCGGTCCAACTCCGAACAGCACCACCACCTGTGCCGGGGGCGCCCATAACAGCGGGAGATTGTGCGTTGGGGGTCAGGACCCGAGAACCTACAAGGTTAACAACAGCCATGATTAAGCCTCCGAACAAGTAATGGCAACGACTTTTTCTTCTTCAACGCGGGTCGCCCCGAAAGTGCCTTTAACGTACACTTGCGTCGAATAGGATTTATCGCTGCGCTCGGAAATTCGGACATCGATATCGTCCCAAATTCCTAAGTGAAGGCCGGATTTCGCCCAACAAATAACGGTGCGATCCGTGCCGGAAAGAGCCAACCGCTGACTATCGATGAAGTTGAAACCCATGAACGCCCGAATACGACCATCAACCAAAACCGGCTTATTGGTGTAATCAAGGCTGACCGCTTGGGTTTCACCCAAGAGATCGTCATGCTGTTGTGCGCCAATGGCACAATACAACGGCTCGTTATCAACATCGACTTCCGCCGCGATCAACAACTGCATGGCTTCACGCAGTTTGGCAATCGTCAGACCACCGGATGTCGTAGCGGCGGTTTGCGCGGCGGGGAACGCCGTCGAGGTCGTTCCATCTTCGCCCGTCAATGACGTACCGGTTGCAGCGGTGATGATAACATCATCCATTGCGCGGCCAATAGCCATTGCGCCATTGATGGCATACGGAGAAGTCGGATCAGCAATGGTGCGGAGTTTGTCTTGAGTGTCGATCAAGTCAGCCCATTCATAATCCGAAGGGAACACCCAACGGGCGTCGTGCGACGTTTCAATAAGCGGCGTGTCGGCGTGACGTGTGGTGCGCTTTTGCGCGTTGACGGGACCAATTTGATTGACCGCTTTACCAGATTTTCCGTGATAACTGTCTTCCATAACAGCCGCACGAAATTTGGAACCACGTTGCTGGAGCAACGCTTCCACGGTGGACTTATAGTCAATTACTGACCAGTCCAAAATTTCATTTGACATGGATTTGCCCTTCTTTCTGTCAAAATTAAACAAAAAGCTGTAGGCTTATCCAGAGAATTCTGGGGCCACTACTAGGGTCGTTCGCTGGCCCTTACGGGTTGTCAGACAGACCTGTTCGACACCTTATGGTGTGCTTACTCAATTATTTACATAAACAACAATTAAATGCAACACATTTTTGAATTTATACCCTCCGGTAGTGATTTAAACTAAATCGAACGACAACCTCGGCAGCATTTGTGCTTGTGTTCGCCGTAAAAAATAAAACATCTTGCGGATTCAGGGCAAACCCAATGGGGTCGTTTAGCGTTTCGGTTGTCTCCACGCTGGTGTCAATGGTTGTGCGAAACACCTCAAATGTTGTTGCGATAGCACGATTCCAAGCATAACCTTTGATTTGAACCGACGCGTTTCCACCACCGGGCTTATTGACGTGCAAATATAAAAACTTCGCTACAGCGTCGTGATTTGACCCGACAAAGAAAATACATTGTTGTGTCACGGATTCCCCTGCAGGGATTATCGCTTGGGTTGTGCCGCCGCTTGTATCTGTGATGGTAATCGCGCTTACATTAGCTTCATTAGTCCCGCTTGCCGAAACGGTAAGACGGTTAATTCCAAGGCCAGTAAAACTTGTCGTATCGGTCCCGTCCGTTCCAAGATTGTGGGCGGTAATAGCCTCATTCCCGTCTGCATCAATATAATAAAATGTTAGTTGTGTTGCGCCCGTTGTGCCCGACCCGTCCGTACTACCGCCACTTGTCCCATCATACGCAATGTTAAACGTATCAGCGGCTGTCATTGGTGTAAAATTACCAGTGGTGGCCCAGACAGTTTCTTCGCCCGCTGTGCCCGTCAAATTAGAACGATACCCAAACTTTGTCCAACCTGTAACACCACTCCGCCGCCCAATTCTCACCTCATCTTGAAAATCCGATGGCCTGACGTGGGCAGCGTCCGTATCAAGATTAACGGTTTGATTGAGAGGGCTGTTGCCTTGTCTAAAAGTACCGAAGTAAGTGTAAAGTCTTAGATAAGATTGCGCCCCACTGTCGTTAACTAGACGGACACGAAAATATCGCGGCCCTTTAACCGCCGTATGAAATTCATGAATACCGCTGGCAACCGTAAAGCCATTGACCGGAAATGTCGTCCAATTTGTTCCATCCACGCTGAAGTCAAAATACAAGGTGCCTGAGTCATCGGTTTGGCAAGACACCATAACGTCACTTAAAAAGTTCAACTCACCAACACCGGTAAAAGTCGCACCCCCCGTTAGTGGTGTTGTTGTACTATTAGCTGAACTGCTTAAAGTATATGGCCTAGTTGTCTGCACAAAACCCGTGGAACCATCAGAATAGGTGATTAACTCCCCATCAAGGTGGTGTCCAACTTTTGCAGAACGATCCGTTAAACCTTCGACCGCCATGTTTAAACGATACCGTTACACGCGGCCTCTGCGGCTTTTTTGAATTGCGCGACTTGTTCAATCAGTGCGGCGCGATCCGTTTGCAGTTCTTCTTTCTGTTGCTTCACGACAGCCGCAGCTTCACGGACCTTATCTTCACGCTTGATGAGGTCTTTTTCTTTCTTAGCCAGTTCCGCTTCAAGTTTCTGCGCCGTGGTTAATGCTTGATTAGCGCCGGCTTCAATTTGTTTGGCGCGTTCTTTCGCATCAGCAACATATTTATCCGCTTCTTTAACCTTTGCGTCTTGCTCGGCAAAAACACGTTTATTAGTTTCCGTGCTTTTTTGCAAAGCTGCTTTGGCGTTTTTCTCCATCTTCGCTAATTCAGCGAGACGGTCTTTAAATTTTTCTGTGTCTTTGACAACATCTAAGGCTTCTTCAGCCCCACTCTTTCCTAACGCCATAGCGTTTACTCCTAACTAAAGTGTTTAAACATGACCTGAGATCAACCGGGCAAGTGCGGCTTTCTTCTCAACAGCAGCGGCATGACCCGGATGGGATCGATCCGTCCAAGCGTCCATGAAGTCTTTATTCATGGTTAACTCGCTTAGTTCCTGTTTCGCTTGAGCCGGCGTTTTATGATTTATCATCGTATCATCACCCTCATCGAAATTATGGTCGCCCATTTTCGTATTCAGGTTATCAACGAATTTCATCGCTTCGACAGGACCCATAGCGTTACGAAGACCGTTCAGATGATCTTCGGTAAAACCGAGTTTCGAGGCCGCAACATCGATACCGGCTACCTTCAGATCATACGCCGCACCCCATTCTTTTTTGAGTTGCAACTCTGCATCAGCGGCAGAGATAACGCTCTCATCGGCTTGGCTCTGTATGGCCGTCTCAATGTACCGTTGATCGGCCTCGGCCAACTTCGCCAACTGCGCGTCCGTAATACCCGCCTCGAACGCGGCTTCGCGCATCATGTCGAGGCGCGTTGTATCGGTGGTGCCTTCAGGTAATGCAACACTATACTTATCCGGCGCTTCAGGCCGACCAAGTTTGTTGAAGAACTCGGCGCGTTGTTCAGGGGTGGCATCATCACCAGGGAGTACAACCGTGCGCCCTGCTTTATCCGCGCCCATGAGTTTCTCTAAATTATGGTAGCTGCTTAGCGCAGCATCGATAGGCGCGTTCCGCAAGCCTTTAGCTTCCGCCCATTCCCGTGTCGCCGGGTCTTGAACGTTATCCAACCAGTGACCGGATGGTTGACCCTCTTGCTGTAGCGCAACCCCCGTAGGTGCGCCTTCTTGTGAAACGTTGGATGTGTCCGGTGCCGGTGCGCCTTCTTGTGAACCGCCGGGGTTGCCCGATGCTTCGGACCCTGTTGCTTCAGACATTTTGTATTATCTCCTATTTCGGGTTGAAATAATTTATAATTTCTTCTTTATTCAATCAATTATTTTTATTTTTCTTAGTATTGTACTCTTGTGTTTGTCTCGCTACACTGTTTGCCGCCCCTTGAAGTTGCCGCTCTAATTCTCTTTTAGCTTTTCGTTTTTTAGCTTCTTCCGCCTCTTGTGTTTGTCTTGCAACACTGTTGGCTGCGCCTTGCCTCATAAGAATTTCTGATGCTGTCATATCTTTTGGCATATTACCTCCTATTTCGGGTTAAAATACTGTTGTAGTTCATCATCGCTCAAGTGTAAGTGTTTTTGTATCCGTAACCAAACTTCACGCCGACCATCCAATACGGCGCTGGCCCGCTCATCCGGCAAAAAAGTCGTCTCGTTAGCACGGCAGAACCTAGCTAAATCTTCTAAGACGGCTTCACCATGAACACCGGAGAACGTCTTTCGATAGGCTTGCCCTCTGCCCGTTAGAAAATCCTTAACAGCGTCAAACA